>Ga0209430_1002093_pt1 | contig 13425 bp, 10 predicted proteins | sample BarGraIncub1133A_FD_184504 | JGI IMG/M metagenome (GOLD analysis project Ga0209430, IMG submission 184504) | Arctic peat soil microbial communities from Barrow, Alaska - Barrow Graham LP Incubations 11-33A (SPAdes) (version 2) | ecosystem: Environmental > Terrestrial > Soil > Wetlands > Peat... | reverse complement strand
GTACCGGCTGTCGAAGCCACTTCTCCCGGATTCAACACATTCAGCGAAAGCGCATTGTTCGGTTGGTCACCGCCGCGGTAACTCACTGGGATACCTGCTTTCAGACCAAGCAGTTTAGCGGCTTCATCCGAAACAAGACTCTGCACGGAAAACGTCGGTTTGATTTCAGGAATGAAAGAAGCTTCAAAACCATAATAATTCATCAGCACATCCGAAACCTTTTGTTCTTTGAAATCCCAAAACATGCCTTCGGACAAACCAGAAACCGTCGTGGATATTTCACCCGTCAATTTCATGGCGATGTAGTCACCCGGGAGCATCAGTTTGTCAATTTTTTCATAGAGTGCCGGTTCGTTGGCTTTCACCCAAGCCAGTTTAGAAGCCGTGAAATTACCCGGCGTATTGAGCAAATGGCTCAGACACCAATCCTCACCAATTTCGTTGAACGCTTTGGCACCGAAGGGTACGGCACGAGAGTCGCACCAGATGATGGATGGGCGCAGTACGTTCTGCTCCTTGTCCACCAACACCAAGCCGTGCATTTGATACGAAATCCCAATGGCAGCCACATCAGCTCCATTCAGCCCTTTTAGCACATCGGCCGTTGCCAACTTTAGATTTTTCCACCAGGCTTCAGGGTCCTGTTCAGCCCAGCCGGCCTTCACCGACTTGATTTCCATTTCCACTTTTGGGTAGAAAGCGGAAGCGATCCTTTCCCCACTTTGGACCTCCACTAGGGAAGCCTTGACAGACGAACTGCCTATGTCATAGCCTAAAAGATACATGGTATAGTGCGTATTAAATTAAAATCCAGTGTGTGATTTGGTATAGGTTTTTTTGTCAAACTTATAGAATCGGGCTGCACGATGCGAAACGCCTTGCTCGAACTCATCGAGGGGCATCACATAATCCATCCGGCTCATTTTCTTGTGAAAATTGCGTACATCCATTTTTTCGCCGTACAGTTCTTCGAACAAAACCCGCATTTGTGCGGCCGTGAACTTCTTTGGCAACAGATTGAATACCAAGGTGGCATCCATGGAGACAAAACGCCTGACTTCATCCACCGCTTCGTGAATGATACTGACATGGTCGAAAGCCAATTTCTTTATATCTGGAAGAGCGGTCCAGACAGCCTGTACGTTGTCGGACTTAAGTTTCATCTTGTCATCAATGCGAATCAAGGACAAGTAGGAAACCGTGATGATACGACCAATTTTCTGCTGAACGGCATTTTCAAGCCATCCGATGTCCCGGGGGTTGCTGGTACGGGATGGAGAACCAAAGCTCTTGAATTGATGCAAATAAAGAATGTTTTTGGCAAACAATTCACCCATAACCCGTTGAGCAGCCTCATCCAGATCTTCCTCCGAAAAAATCAAACTACCGGGCAATTTCAAATCATTGAAACTGGTTTCGCCTTCCTTGCCGGTTCGTTTCAACAGTAAAACATGGAGATGAATGCCGTCAAAACCGAACACGACACAGTCAACGGAAACATGAGGATAAACAATAGGAGTTTGCATGGCAGAAAGGTGTTTTTCAACAACATTCCGCAAAGATGTGAAAGGAAATCCGAAAATCCAATTAATTTTCAGATTTTAATATTTATTCACCTGATTATTAGGATATTATAATTAGACAGAAGTACAATATGCCAACCTTCTAAATACCTCAAAAACAGGCATGTGAAGCGATTGGATTATTGTAATAACTACAATATCCGTATGGTTTTCGGTCAACTGTCAGAAAAAGCGGTACTTTTGGGGAAACTTAATCCCTATGCTCCAGAAAGCAACCTTGATACTATTTCTTTTTGTTTTTGGCTTTTCACAGGCCTTTTTGTGCAGAAACCGATAGTGATCGACTAAATGTCAAGCTGCTTATTTAAAAAGGGCTAAACCCAAATATTGGAATTCAACCCTTTTAAAATAATTGGATGCATTTTCTACCAAAGCGGTGAAGGATACTCCCCAGCCTTGATCAATTCCTCAATCTTAGCCACCACCCCAGAGCGGTCTTCCGCATACGTCACCCCAAACCATTTGGAAGGCGTATCCAGCACCTGACAGGTTACCGTGCCAGAAACGATCAGGTTGTTCACCACCAGCGGAATAAAGAATTCAGCCTTGATGTTGCCTTCGCTTTCTTTCAGGAAGGTCTTGAAATCGGCTTCAGAGTAGTCGAAATAATCGGGCGTGAATCCCCACATGTTCATGGAAACCGGTGCATTTTCGTCCACTTCGACCATTTGGTCGTTTTCGTCCCTGTATTTCACCCGACCATCAGTATCGCGAATAATATAGGTGCGTTCAACAACCGTAGTGAGGTTGCCTGCCTCGTCCTTGGAACAAATGCCACGAGCCACGGAACCGCTTCTGGACAACGTATTGCCAACCCGATAGCCAATCATGCAATATTCATTTTTCTTGCCTTCCATCTTGCTCAACCAGTCGGCCAAAACCACATAGCTTTCACGACCGTAGAAGTCATCGGCATTTATCACCGCAAAGGGTTCCTTGATGGTATCCTTGCCCATCAGGACAGCGTGGTTGGTTCCCCAGGGCTTGGCACGGTCAGCCGGGCAAATGAATCCTTCCGGCAAGTAATCCACTTCCTGGAAAACGATTTCTACGGGCAGTTTGCCTTGATATTTGTTGACGACGATGTTTCTGAAATCTTCTTCAAAAGAATGACGGATCACGAAAACAACTTTACCGAAACCGGCGCGGTAAGCGTCAAAAATGGAATAATCCATGATGGTTTCGCCATTGGGACCGAGGCCGTCCATTTGTTTCAAACCTCCGTAACGGCTACCCATTCCGGCTGCTAAAACGAAAAGTGTTGGTTTCATAAATTGTGTGGGATTTAGAGTTTTTTGCAGTTTTTAAGCAGGCACAAAAGTACTAAAATTTAGTATCTTTGCCAACCATTCTAATAAAGATGCCTTATGAAACACCGCATTCTTTTATACACCCTCTTAATCCTTTTTTGCAGTATGAGTACTGAAGCCAATGCTAAAAGCAACCTGGTCCTGATCGAAACCTCGATGGGAAACATCAAAATCCGTCTCTACGACGAAACCCCCCAACACCGGGATAATTTCTTGAAACTCGTTGAACAGCATTACTTTGACAGCCTTCTTTTCCACCGAGTCATCAAAGGCTTCATGGTTCAGGGCGGTGATCCGGATTCCAAAGGAGCACCAGCCGGTAAATCTCTTGGATCCGGTGGTCCCGGTTACCAGATTCCTGCTGAAATCGTTTATCCGCAGCTTTTCCACAAACGTGGCGCACTTTCTGCAGCCCGCACCAGTGACCAGATGAACCCGTTGAAGGGCTCCTCCGGTTCCCAGTTTTACATCGTCTGGGGTGACCTTTATTCCGAAGTGCAACTGGCAGGTATGGAAGACCAAAAAAAACAAAAAGCCATGCAAAACTATTTCCAGGCGCTGGCTACTCAACGCATGGATTCCATCCAGAAAATGCAGAACAACAACGACACAACAGGGATGAACAAACTGCAGGTAGAACTTATCACCCTGACGGAAGTTGAATTCAAGAAAAATCCTTCCAAAGGTGGTTTCACGGCTGAACAGAAAAAGGCCTATTCGACCGTTGGCGGAACGCCTCACCTGGACGGAGAGTACACCGTCTTTGGAGAAGTGATCGAAGGTTTGGACGTGGTTGGCAAAATCCAGGCAGTGGAAACCGGTGCAGAGAACCGCCCTGTTAAAGATATCCTGATGAAAATGACCGTTGTGCAAAAATAAATTCCTTTAGAAGGGGTTTTCCGACCGGATTCGCCACTCGTTGGGATACCCGTTATTGGCCCGGTTGCCGATGTTTTTCATCCAACCCAGCGGCTGCCCTTCGAAACGTACGAGCACCCAGCCCAGCGGGCAATCATCGGGCAATGCAAACGCCTCACGGCGCAGAAAATCAATGGCTTGCCTATGATCCAAATCATAGCATTTCACGGCGTCACGGTTCAGGGAAACGGACAAAGCCAGTGAACAATCGGGCAACAGATCCTTTCCTTTGATTTCTCCCAAAACAACACCGGCATGCACCACGCGAAGGTTTTCTTCCAATGCTCTCAGCGAAGGAATATGCCTCGACAGAAAAGCACAAATGCGCCCCTGGCGGTCTGTATAGAATTCAAAATCAGCATCATTCAGAATTAATCCACGAACTTCAGAAGGGATGGCCGGTGCTTTTTTACTTGCTGAAACCCTCGTTCTTACATTTTTTCGTTGCGGAACACCACCGACATGTTCACCCTCCTTTTGGATGAGTGCCAGAAAAAATCCCTCCCCTTTCGTACGATGCGGAAAGAACCGATAAACTGAAAGATCCTTGAACGAACCTCGTGCCCCAGAAATACCCCATTCCTTCATCACGGGAACAGGCACCGTTTTACCACCCAGTTCCTCACAAATCCACTGCACGTTTTCTTCATTTTCGCAAACATTATACGTGCAGGTGCTGTAAATCAGAAAGCCTCCCGGTTTCAGTGCTGACCAGATGTTTCGAACGATTTCCCGTTGGCGGTTTGCACACAAACGAACATTGTCCACCGACCACTCCCCGACCGAGTCCGGATCTTTGCGGAACATGCCCTCTCCTGAACAAGGTACATCGGTCAGCAGTACGTCAAAGAATTCATTCATACCGGAAAAAGCGGTGGCATCGCTCTGGGTGGTCACCACATTGGGCAGCCCCCATTTGATCAGATTCTCCGCCAGGATATTGGCCCGCAGTCGGTTCAGTTCGTTGGTCACCAACAAGCTGTTCTCCGGCAAGATAGAAGCCAGCAATATGGACTTTCCACCCGGGGCGGCGCACAAATCCAGCACGTTCAAAGGCTGCTCACCTAAGATTTCAACCACTTGATTCATAGCCTTTTCCACAAACATAGACGAGGCTTCCTGCACATAATAACAACCGGCATGGAGCAAGGGATCGAATGTAAAGGCTGGGCGCTCCGGCAGATAAAACCCTGAAGTGGACCACGGCACCCTCGTCGCGACGGGCACGGTCGTCGGCTTGAACGGATTCAACCGAATACTGACTGGAGCGGATTCGTCTAGCGCAGCAAACAGCGCGTCAGCCTCCTCGCCCAGCAAGGCGCGGATTTGTTCCAGAAAAGCATCGGGTAAAATCATAGCTCCGTTGTTTGAACTGCAAAGAAAGCCAGAATTCTTCAAAGACGGCAAATTTCCTTTATCTTTGTACGCATAAAATCTCCCCCTATGCCTGGTACGCTTTACCTTTTCCCCGTACACTTGTCCGATAGCCCCTTGGAGAACGTACTTCCTGAATACAATAGGCAGTTACTCCTCCCCATTCGACAATTCATCGTGGAGGATGTCCGCACGGCCAGGCGTTTCCTAAAAAGCTCGGACAAGAGCTTCGACATTGACGCTTGCACCTTCCACACCCTCAACAAATACACAACCCCGGAGCAGATTGCCGGTTACCTGAATGCGCTCCATTCGGGTGTAGACATGGGATTACTTTCCGAAGCCGGATGTCCGGCCATTGCCGATCCAGGTGCCGACATTGTCCGCATTGCCCAGGAAAAAGGCTACAAGGTCGTGCCCTTGGTTGGACCTTCCTCCATTTTGTTGGCCCTCATGGGTTCCGGCTTCAACGGTCAACGTTTCGCCTTCGAAGGCTATCTGCCGGTTGAAAAAGAGGATAGGCTGAAAGCAATAAGGCGGCTGGAAACCCGTTCCTACAACGAAGACATGACGCAAATCTTTATCGAAACACCCTATCGGAACGAAAAAATGCTGGATGACCTGATGACCACGTTACGGCCTCAAACCCGCATTTGTGTGGCATTCGACTTGACTGGTCCCGAAGAAAGCATACTTACCAAAACCGCCTCTGTCTGGAAGAAAAACCCGGCAAAACTCACGAAAAAACCCTGCATTTTCTTAATATACAGGGCTTAAATTTGATTTTCCGCGTGATACGACGACCGCACCAATGGTCCGCTTTCCACAAAGGCAAAACCTTTTTTCAATCCGATTTCCTTATACCGCTTGAAATCATCCGGATGAACATAGGCCTGAACCGGCAAATGCTTTCGGGTCGGTTGCAGGTATTGCCCCAGCGTTAAAATGGAACAACCACTTGTAAGCAAATCGGCCATAGCCTCCAGAAGCTCCGCTTCCGTTTCACCCAAACCCAGCATCAACCCTGACTTCGCCCGCATACCGGCATCGGAAAGCTGTTTCAAAACGGTCAGACTTGTCGAGTATTTCGCTGCTGAACGCACCTCCGGGGTAAGTCTCTTGACCGTTTCCAGATTGTGCGAAACAATCTCTGGTTTCACGTCGATAATTTGTTGAATCAATTCGGGACGTCCCTGAAAATCAGGAATCAGCACCTCGATGGTGGTAGTCGGATTTACTTCCCGCAACACCTTAATCACCTGAACCCAATGCGCCGCACCCAGATCAGGCAGATCGTCACGGTCCACAGAAGTCAGCACCACATGCTTCAATGCCATCCGTTTAACCGATTCGGCCACCCTGCGGGGTTCATCCGCATCGGGGGGCAAAGGCTTACCTGTCAGCGTATTGCAGAACCCGCAGGAACGCGTGCAGATTTCACCCAGCACCATGAACGTCGCTGTGCCACGACTCCAGCATTCAGCCTGATTGGGGCATTTCCCGCTGGTGCAAATGGTATGCAGATGATGGCCTTCGATGACCCGCCGGGTATGGACAAAGTGCTCATTGTTCCCCAGTTTGATTTTCAGCCAATCAGGCTTCCGAACGTACGTGCTCATTAAAGATTTTGCTTGAAGAACTCAAGCATTTTACGGTACAGATGCTTGCGGTACGTATCGCCCAAAATGCTGTGGCTGCTGGTGGGATATACCTGCATGTCAAATTGTTTGCCTTTTTGGATGAGCGCTTCCGCCATATCCAGCGATTGGTTCGCCCGCACATTGTCATCGGCCAGACCGTGAATGAGGAGCAAGCTTCCTTTCAGGTCACCGGCCCGCAAGATGGGTGAAGACTTATCATAACCGTCAGGGTTTTCCTTGGGTGTCCGCATAAAGCGCTCCGTATAAACGGTATTGTAATAATGCCAGTCGCATACAGGAGCCACTGCGACACCAGCCTTAAAGGGCGATGTAGGATCCGTCATACACATCAAAGTCATATATCCACCGTAACTCCAACCCCAGATTCCGATGCGTCCCCCATCCACCCAAGCCTGGCCTTTCACCCAACCGGCCACAGCGATTTGATCCTGTGTTTCCTGCAATCCCAGGTTCGTATAGGTCGATTTCCGGAAGGCAGCTCCACGACCGCCCGTACCGCGACCATCGACACAGACCACGATGTAGCCTTCCTGCGCCAACACATATTCCCAATCAAAGTCGTAGGCATCCACTGCCAGTTGTGAATCCGGACCACTGTACTGAACCAAAATGACCGGGTATTTTCGTTCGTTATTAAAATCCACAGGCTTAAGTATCCAACCGTTAAGCATCTGTCCATCCGCCGCAGGCACTTTGATGAATTGCTTATCCTTGAACCCGAAATCTGCCAGCTCACTTCGCAGTTTCCTGTTGTTTTCAAGGACTCTGAGTTCCAGTCCCTGCTTATCGTTGAGCGTAAACACCGGAGGAGTGTTGATATCCGACCAAGTCTGTACAGAGCAGGTGAAATCCGAATTAAAGATCGCATTATTCGTCCCTTTCCGGGTAGTCAAACAGATTTTCTTTCCTTTCAGGTCGATGCTGTAAACTGCCCGACGGGTCGGATCTTCTTCGTTTGACTGATAATAAAATACATTCTTGACGGTATCGCAGCCAATAAATTTGGTCAAATCCCATTTACCGGAAGTCAGCTTTTTTTGCAAACCGCCACTGGCACCATATATGTATAAATGTCTGAAACCGTCCTTTTCACTGACATACGTGAAATAGTTCGAATTAAACCGAATGGCATCATACATCGGATCCAGGTACGTCTCATTCTGTTCCATAAGAATCAAGCTGCTTTGAGCCGATTTTGGATTGGCAAAGTACATCTTAAAGGTGTTCTGGGACCGGTTCAGTGTCATGACTGCCAATTGATTGCTGTTTCTGGTGAAACGGATCCTGGGAATATAATCTTCCTCGGCAACCGGCAAATCCATCTGCCTTGCCGAACGCGTCTGAATATTGAACGCCCAGACGGTCACTACTGAATTCTGCTCTCCAGAAGATGGGTATTTGAAACTGTACTGTCCAGGATAATACTTTTGACGTTTTTGCTTGCTGACAAAAGCACCGTATAGCGGAAAAGAATACGTCGGTATATCCTTTTCATTAAAACGGAGGTATGCCAAAAACTTACTGTCAGCAGACCAGTCATACGCGCTCGTTTCCATGAATTCTTCCTCATACACCCAATCCGTTGCACCGTTGATGACGGAATTACGTGCTCCATCCGTAGTTACCTGAATTTCAGTTCCAAAATCCAAACGCTTGATATACAGATTATTGTCACGAACAAAAGCGATAGAACGACCATCCGGTGAGAATCTGGCGTCGCGTTGGGCTCCATTCAGGGACAATGCATCCATGGTATTGCGCTTGCGGTCATAGATATAATATTCGGTCATGAACGAATGACGGTAAATAGGCGTTTTCTCTGCCCAAACCAAGATTTTAGCTTCGGTAGGGCTGAATTCATAACCCGTGATTCGTTCCGGACCATCCCCCTTTACCTTATCCAATTCAAAAAGGACTTCCGCCTGCTTTCCGGTCAGGAACTGATAGCTTATGATGTGTTGCCCAACCTCATCCAGGCACGTATAAAACTTGGCATCCTGCATGGGCTTCATTTCAGGAAGGGTTAAGGCATTGTATTTTCCGGTAACGACCGAATCCAGTTCCAGAACAGGTCTGACAGCCTGAGCAGCCAAAAAGCAGAAGTAGCAAGCCAAAAAAATCACGAATCTCTTCATCAGGAATTTATTTTTAAACCGCAAAAATACGAATTTGAATCGGTAGGCACGCTCTTTAAGGGTCCTTTTGTGTATTTTTGCCAAGAAATTCAAGCAAATGCTCACCAGACCCCTCTACCGAAAGTTTCAGTTTTTTTTGGACGAACACTTTGAAACAAAAGTTCAGAAAATTTCCCTGAACGCCGGTTTCACCTGCCCCAACCGCGACGGCAGCAAAGGCTTTGGAGGCTGCACCTACTGCAACAATCAGACCTTCAACCCAGCCTATTGCGAAACGGATAAAACCATTATCGCCCAACTCGAAGAAGGCATTCGTTTTTTCGCACATAAGTATCCAAAAATGAATTATCTGGCCTACTTTCAGGCCTATACGAACACCTACGGGGAGCTGAACCGACTCAAAAGTCTCTATCAGGAAGCCCTCGATGTACCAGGCATCAAGGGACTAGTCATCGGAACAAGACCCGATTGCATGCCGGATGAATTGCTAGATTATCTGGAGGCTTTGTCAAAAAAGACGTTCATTCTGGTAGAATTCGGAGTGGAATCCACCCTCGACCGAACCCTGAAGTTCATCAATCGCGGGCACGACTACGCCTGCACCGAAGATGCCGTACGCAGAACCGCCGCCAGGGGCATCTCCACCGGTGTACACTTGATACTGGGTCTTCCCGGCGAAAGCCGAAGCGACCTGATTCATCATGCCGAGGTACTGAGCACACTGCCCCTTCAAACGGTCAAGCTTCACCAGCTGCAGCTCATCAAAGGCACCAGCTTAGCCGCACAGGTTGCTGCGGATCCCACCTTGGTCCATATTCCCGAACCCTCCGAATATATTGAAACGGTTTGTGATTTCCTGGAGCACCTTCGCCCAGACATAGCTGTAGAACGCTTTGTTTCCCAGTCACCCCCTGAATTGCTTATCGCACCGAACTGGGGATTGAAGAATTATGAATTCGCTCACTTGGTCGAAAAATGCCTGAAAAAGAGGGGAAGCTGGCAGGGAAAAGGGTACTCCGCATCCTTGTAAATCAGTCCAGCATCGCTTTGATCTTATCTTTCAACTGCATGGGATCCAATGGTTTTACCACATAATCTGAACCTCCCGCTTCGAGAAACTCAACCCGGTCTGAATTAAAGGCAAAAGCAGTCAATGCAACGATAGGGATGTTCTCATCCATCGACCGAATGATCCGGGTGGCATCGAGTCCGTTCATTTCAGGCATTTGAATATCCATCAGGATCAGGCTGGGATGGATTTCCTGAAACAAACGGACGGCTTCAACACCGTTCAGTGCCCGGATAATTTTAAACTCCTTACGCAACAGAATATCAACAAGCGCAAAATTGCTATCAATATCTTCAGCAACCAAAATGGTATGCATTTTTTCACTTGTCTTAGAATCAGTCTCAGGTACACTGATCTGCAGTTCCATAGTTCAGGTATTTCTTTGTCCTAAAATGTCTTAGAATAGAAGCAAATATAAGACTTCGTTTTCAAATTATAAAACAAAATGTTTATACTTGATTATTTTCCTGCATCGGTTTGATTTTTCCATATAAAGCGTACATTTGTTAGACTACACATTATTTTACCTAAAGGGGCATGCTGAATGACACTTACCCATACTGAACCAACTTCAAAGAGTCAATCCTCCGGGTCTGGTTTCTTGAACGATCCCAAAAACGCCCATAAAATTCTTCAACTCACCTCGGACACCATGTTCCTTTTGGACAGGGATGGAATCTGTGTTGACCTGGAGATTCATACGGACCGTTGGTTCATGCAAGATACCTCCTACTTCTTAGGAAAAAATATATTCAATCAGATTCCGCTACCCACATCTGAAGCATTGCGGAACAATTTTAATAAAATTCTGGCACCAGGAGATAGTTCTGCAGAAAACTATGAAGTACAGGTAGCCGGTAAAAACTATTATTTCAAATGCATACTTTCCTGGTACGACGAAACCCATATCCTTTGTCAATACCGCGACATCACCCAACGGATGCTGCTTAAACAACGCATCGAAATCATCAACTATAAACTGCAGGAGGTTGAGAAAGTGGCCAAAATCGGACATTGGCTTTACAATCACCGTTCGAAATTGCTGCAATACACCAGCTTCCCGGCAGGTCAGACTGATAACAATCTGCCCCAAAGCATCAGTATACAAGATTTCATGGAAACGGTATATCCGGACGACCGGCAATCGGTCAACGACTACCTCTTGGCAGGAGCCAACGTCCGAACAAAGGTATATATTGATTACCAGATGATTACACCTAGTAAACCCCTACACTTCCGCATCAAGATCATTGATTCCTACGTGGATGAAGAAGGAGACAAGGTTGACGAAGGCTATATTCAGAACATCACAGACATCATGGAAAAGCAACACGAGCTTGAAATGATCACTCTGGCGGTTCAGAATTCGACCGATTACATCTTTGCCATGCAGATCGACGGCAAACTTGTTTTCGGCAATCAGAAATTCAAGGAACACCACGGATTGGATGAAAGTGAAGTGCTCACCAGCATCAACTTTTTCAAGACCATCGTTAGCGGATCGGGCAAAGTTCGTTGGCAAGATATCATCCAACAACTTATCAGCACCCGCAAGACACTCAATTTCGTCTTACCCAAACCCATACCTGGCAAGCCCGATATTCTGGCTTTCGATTGTACCTCTTATCTGGTCAAGGACGCCCGCGGCTCCGACCAGATCTGGACATTCGGAAAAGACATCACCGAACGGGTTCAATACGAAAAGCAAATCAAGGAGCTGAATCAGATCATGAGTACCGTTCTGACGAACATACCTATGAACATCGCCGTAAAGGACGCAGACAACGACTTCCGTTACATTTTCAGCAACCGGATGGGCAAAAAAATTCACTGGGGTGTCATGGATGGCATCATCGGTAAAACTGATTTCGACCTTTTCCCTACCCAGGAAGCCACCAAGATGCGTTCCGACGACATCAATTCGCTCGAATCGAGGGAAGAAACCCGAAAAATTATCGTCGACAAAGACAGTGATGACCGTACTATCTTCTTTGACCAGCTCCGTCTCTTGGTTGAAGACGAAAGCCGTGCCCTACTCATATCCATCGAACGAGACATTACCAAGGATAAACTGATGGAACAGGAATTGATTGACGCCAAGGAACGCGCAGAAGAATCCGATAAACTCAAATCGGCCTTTATCGCCAACATGAGCCATGAAATCCGTACACCGCTCAACGCTATTGTCGGTTTTTCCAAAATCATTGCGGAAACACAGGATCCCGAAGAACGAAAATCCTATTATTCCATTGTAGAAACTAATAACGGCAGATTGCTCGGTCTGATCAACGAAATCCTGGACCTTTCAAAAATAGAGTCAGGCATCATGGAATTCGATATGGAACCCACCAACGTGGCATCCCTTTGCCGCGATATTCTCCAAACCAGGTGTCTGCGCTGCCAACCAGGTGTCAAACTCGTTTTCGAGGAATCCGATCCTGATCTTATCATCAATACTGATAAAAACCGTTTGAGCCAAGTTCTAAACAACCTTATCGGCAATGCCATCAAGTTCACCAAGCAAGGCTCCATCCGTTTTGGATATCATCGGAACGAAAAATTCTTGGAATTTTCGGTGACAGATACAGGTACCGGTATTTCACCGGACAAAATCCGAAAGGTGTTTGACAGGTTCATCAAAGGAGATAATTTCACACAGGGTACCGGTCTTGGATTGTCCATTTGCAAATCCATCATCGAAAAAATGGGTGGAACCATCTCGGTGGAATCCGTTTACGGACAAGGTGCCAGCTTCATGTTCACCCTTCCTGTCGAATGTATAATCAATTCGATGAGTCGAAAAATCGGTTCTGACTCTGACAATCCCGTGGTCATTCTGGTAGCTGAAGATACAGATAGCAATTACCTCCTGATCGAAAACATAATCGGACAAACCTTTACGCTTCGCAGAGCCCAAAACGGGATGGAAGCCGTGACGATGTTTCAGGATTCAGCGCCAGACCTGGTGCTGATGGATATTAAGATGCCCATACTGAACGGGATCGAAGCGGCTAAACTTATTCGCAGCATCTCACCGAAAATCCCCATTGTAGCATTGAGCGCCTACGCATTCGACCAGGACAGGAATGCGGCGATGCAGGCGGGGTGCAATGATTTTTTGGCGAAGCCTTATCTTAAGGAGCAATTGATGGATATCCTAACTCACTATTTAACCAATCATCAATAACACGGTTAGCTCAAAAAAAGGTTCTCTTTCGAGAACCTTTTTTTGAGCCGGAAGCCGGACTTGAACCGGCGACCTACGCATTACGAATGCGTTGCTCTACCAACTGAGCTATTTCGGCAATGCTTTATTGCGGCGGCAAAATTAGTCAGATTTTTTAAAAATCAAAGCTTTTTCAGGGATTAAATATC
>Ga0209430_1002090_pt1 | contig 13456 bp, 8 predicted proteins | sample BarGraIncub1133A_FD_184504 | JGI IMG/M metagenome (GOLD analysis project Ga0209430, IMG submission 184504) | Arctic peat soil microbial communities from Barrow, Alaska - Barrow Graham LP Incubations 11-33A (SPAdes) (version 2) | ecosystem: Environmental > Terrestrial > Soil > Wetlands > Peat... | reverse complement strand
TAGGAATTATTGTTCATCAACTGCCACAAATCTTCGATATTGGCAACATCTCTCCCTACTAGAAGAGGCTTTAAATACTCCTCCACCATACACGCAACAGCCTTCTCTCTATAAGCAAAGGTAGCACAACCTAGTCCATAGAGTCCTGCCTCTGTTGTTTCAACCTTTACCACAATAAGATTTATCCCTTGTGGAGCTGTTAATATTACTCTTACATCTCTAATTTTAACATTTGGCATTATAATACCCACCTTCATATTGGTATAGAATTTAATAACTATTTCCTTTATCTAAAGGAACAAATATCTATCTACAATTTGTTGCCTATACTCCTTCGATAAAGAAGCAAAAAAAGCTGAATATCCAGTTACTCGAACAATCAAATCTGGGTGTTTCTGAGGATCCTCATGCGCCTCAAGAAGTGTTTTCTTTGTCAAACAGTTTAAATTAATCAAAGTACCTCCCATCTGATTATGTGTGTGAATTAGTGATACAAGAGCATCTATACCACCCTCTTTACTTATCATATCTACATCAATATCTAGTTGAAGAGGAGCAGAATTTCCATAACCTGGTTGGAGTAGAGCTACTGCATTTGCTTTAAGTGTTGGAGAGAATGTATTAATTCCTAAAGCAAATCCTGGGTCTGGTTCATTGGAATGCGAAATTGGCTCTCCTGCTTTTCTTCCGTTTGGTGTTGCAGGAAGTTTTGAGCCTAACTCTCCAACTGTACCATGTGAAAACATCCCTGGAATAATTGGCAAGTGGTGCTTTGGAGTCCCTTCGTGCTTACAACACCAAACATAATAGTCACGAATCTTTACTCCCCAATTCTCAGCAAGGGAATCAGGAGATCCCAGCCTTTTAATATTTTTCATCATTAATTTTATATTTTCTGCACCCTCATAGTTATTATCCAAAGTTTCAAATAGTTCATCCCAAGTAATTCTTTTTTCATTTACAATACGTTGCTCTAATGCCGCAAATGAATCTGCAACTGTAGCAAGCGCAACAGCATCGATATTAAAATTTAAAATATCTACTCCACCTTCTGAACAATTCAGTCCACGTTCTATTGGTCCATGCATAAATAGATTATAAACCATTTCTGGCTTATTTCTCCCCATTACTTCATAGTGTTTGTCATAACCCGCTTTAATACTATCAACGATAGCCTTGGTGTGATAGCAAAACCTTTCAAAAAGGAAATCCATTGAACGTTCTCCTTGCTTTATATCCTGAAGAGCATAATATAAGGCAAATCCTAAATTACATCGAGTAACATCTTGTAGCGGATATTCCCGTCCAGGTAAGGCAGTCCAATTGCATCCAACCTTTGCTCTCATACGTGCTAGCTGAAGTGGCATGCCATTTTTAACATAACCCTGTTCACATCCTATATTACAAGAATAATCCACTCCTGTTCCATCTTCCATTGTGTATTCTAAAGAGCGTTTAAGTAATACAGGATTTACTTTGTCGTGGACTCTAAGAGCAAGATTAATTGGAATGTGTAAATAATGCATTGCATCCAATATAATAAAGGACATCCGGCTTGTCATGTCTCTACTTCCATCTGGAGTAAGACCTGCAATTTGGGAGTAGTGTGTATCATTAAAGAACATACTGGCTACATACCACACAGCTTGTTCATCAGTAAGTATCCCCTCACTTATGTCTTTTTCATAAAAGGGTCTCAGTGCTTCATCCAACTGATCTAGGGCACCACCTACAAAGTAAGTTCTATCCAATGTTTGAAAATGTGCTATAAACTGGCATGCTTCCCTTAATGTTCTAGGTGGATTATTTACAAGCCACTCATTCATCTCTGCTATTTCTAAGAGATTTGTCCTTGTATTTTCCTGGATTTCCATTTCAGCCATTTTTCTGGCTTCTTTTGCTAAGGAAACGATCCATTCCTGCATTCCTAATACAACATGCTCTTCTCCATCATAAAAATCGGCATTGGATGGAGAATTAAATTCTCTATAATACCTTATTTTATTTAGAATCCCTCCCCATCCTAATTTTAGACCAATTGTAATATCTCCTGCACAATGATTCATAGCGCCAAAGCCAGGCCTTGTATCATATTTTTTCCACACTTCCAATAACTCATTCGGTTGATCTTCTGGGACAATACCTATTGATATATAATTTTGCAATGGTCCAACCCAAGCTCCAGCAAGTGCGCTGTTTTTATTTATATATTTGGGTATTTCATTAAAAAATCTTCTTAAATGCTCACCAATGGCAACAGAACCATATACAATCCCAGATGGATGATTAGGCTTTGCCTCAAACTTAAAATCTGGATAATAGATAAAACCCCAATCATCAAAATCAAGATGTCCTATCTGTTTCATTTTCACTTCATTTATTTTAAGCTTATCTTCATGCAATTGGTTGATCCTTTGTGAATACAAATCTGAAAATATAACCTTGTCAGTATTTAACATAACCTTTCTCCTCCACTTTTAATAATTTATGATTTTTCAGCATTTAATCCATTACTCTTTAGGATTGTAATTGCTCTGTCTACCATCTCCTCCGTTGGTACTTGAATTCCCAATAGTTCATTTTTTATACCAAGTGATGTATATTTACTGTTTCCTAGTTTATGGTAGGATAGCACCTCTACCTTTTCAATATTTAAAGGTTTTAATATTTCTGCAATTTCTTCTATTTGGTCATCGTTACAACCAACAATAAAAGGAATTCTCACATGAATTCGTTTTCCAATCTCAGACAACTTCCTTAAATTCTGTAGGATCAGCTCATTGTTCACCCCTGTGAGCTGCTTATGCCTATTAGTATCCGCTGCTTTAACATCATATAAAAACAAATCTGTAACATTCATAATTTTTTCAAAGTAACTCCAAGGAACGTTTCCTGCAGTATCTACTGCTGTATGGATGCCTCGATCTTTACATTTAATTAATATTTCTGATAAAAAATCAATTTGCAGCATACACTCTCCACCTGAGAATGTAACCCCACCAGAAGAATTTTTGTAGTAAATCTCATCAGTTAAAATAGACTTAAGCAAGTAGTCAGAATCCACTTTACTGCCAACAGCTACTAACGCATTTGCATAGCATGTATCAGTGCATAAAAGGCACCCATCACATTTTATTCTATTAATTATATGCACCTTATTTTCATCTAATTCATGGGCGCCATAAGGACATACCTTAAAGCAGGCACCACATCCAATACACCTTTCCGGGTAGAATTCGATTTCACCTTTAGATGAAAGGGATTCAGGATTGTGACACCACTTGCATTTTAGGTTACATCCCTTGAAAAAAACAATGGTTCTCGCACCTGGTCCATCATGGATTGAAAACCTTTGTATATTAAAAATCACACCTTCCATGTATGGTAACCTCCTTTCTTTATAATTTATACCATTTAATTTTAATCCTGCTACCATCAGTGTAGTTTGAATAAATTCATTGACCTTCACACTTCATCTGAATCTTTATGGTAAAAGATGAAGTCGGCTTGTTGCCGACCTCATCTTTTTAAACAAGTAACATGACAGTGGTTATTAGCATTTATTTTTGTGTTTTCAAGTAAGCATCTAATTGTGTTTGTGCATCTGTAATTAGCTTTTGCAATCCAGCTTTATCAAGATCATCATAATATTTTTTAATATCGCTATCTTTGGTTATTAGTCCAGCAGTTATAGGTTTACCTTCTTCAGTTATAACTTTCATTACTGCTGCATCTTCTGCTAAAACATTTTTATTCGAATAGACAAATGTTGCTAATGAAGATGGCTCTATCTTAAGTTTGTTCCAAGAAGTTAAAGCATCTATATAGCTTTTTGGATCAGTATCAAAGAATGTGATAAAATCCGTCTGTTGTGCAAACCATGGACAAGGATTATATTTATCAGCTGGAGCAGTACCAGCTGGTACTTGTACTTTATCTCCTGCAACGGTATAAGTTAGTCCTGGTTTTCCAAGCATAAACATATTCCAATTGTCTTTACTTTTTCTCATCCAATTCATGAACATTACTGCTCTTTCAGGATTCTTGCTTGTAGAAGAAATTACGCCAAAATTATTGCAAGGATCAGTGCCGTACCATTTTCCATCTTTGTTAATAATTGCAAGTTCCAGTTCTGCTCCTGGTACATTCTTAGTTAGTGAATTTTGTCTATCAGTAATGTTAAATAAATCTCCACCCATAGCCGCTGCCTTACCTTGAATGAACTTACCATCACGATCAGTATCAGTAAGAATATCCTTTTCAAGCCAACCATTTGCCATTGCTTTCACGTCTTCTGCCCTAATAGCTAAGTCTACGGGCGCGGTAGCACTACTTACAACTTTATAAGGTGTTTGAGTTACATCAATTGCTAAAGCACCCGCAGCATCAGCATTACCTGCACCAAAATGATACGTATAATGATCAATAAGTGTTTTATCACCTGCTATCATACCTAAATTAGGAGCTAGCATAGGGATAAGTGAAGGATCATTTTTCTTCACTGCGGCAAAATAATTCTCCATGGATGCTATATCAGTAATTTCAGGAAGATTGTATTTTACTCTTAAGTCCTTACGAACTAAGAAGCCTCTACCCATTCCAGTCATAGGGTATACTGAAGGAATACCATATATTTTACCATCAGTACTAGTAACACTTTTCCATAAATCTGCTGGTATAACTCTTTTTAAGTCAGCACCATCTTTTGCAATTAAACTGGTAATATCCAAAGCTGATTTTCTACTAATTTGACCAGGAAGATCACCAAAGAAGCTTAAAAATATATCGTAATTTTCTCCCGCTGCAGCTTTAAGTTTTATTTGAGTACTATAATCCGCCCAGGGAATATAGTTCGTAGTAAGTTTAATATTAAGTTCACTCTTTGTTTGTTCAGAAATGTATTGATTCACCTGATCTTGAAGTTTAGGTTTATCTCCAGCAACGTAAATAGTTATTGGAACCTCTGCTAATTTAGTTTTCCCACTTGAATCTGTTACTTTTGTAGTTTTGCTGCATCCTGCTAAGGTTGCTGTTGTGATAACGACTGCTAGAATTGTACAAAGTAGTTTGTTTTTCTTCATTTTTACACCCCTTATTTTTTTATATATTACCGACAAAGTCGTTAATAAACTTAACCCTTTACTGAACCGATGGTTAATCCCTTTATAAAATATCTTTGTATAAAAGGATATACTAATAAAATCGGTCCTATGGTTACAATAACTGTAGCCATTTTTACACTTTCTGCTGGAATAACACCTGTAAAGTGAGCATTTGAGCCTGCTATTATAGTTGCTCTTTGCATTATGGCTCTTAGTAAAAATTGTAATGGGTATAATTCCGTTTTATTAATTAAATATAAGGCTAGTGTCCATTCATTCCAAAATGCTAATGAATAGAAAAGAGAAATTGTTGCGATACCTGGTAATGCTATTTTCATTACTATACTCAGTAAAATTCTAAATTCTCCTGCACCATCTATTTTTGCTGATTCTACAATTTCATCTGGCAGACCCCTAAAGAAATTAAGTAAAAGAAAAAAGTTAAAAGGATTAAATACCATTGGTATAATTAGCCCCCAAATATTATCTACAAATCCAAGTTTATGAATAACAATATAAAAGGGAACTATACCTCCTGAAAAAACCATAGGAATGTATATAAATAAATTTAATACATTTCTATACCTTAATTGTTTTCTTGAAAGAGCATAGGCCACCATGGATGTAATAGCAATTGCCAAAACTGTACCAACTATAGTTACTGTTAAAGTAACTTTATAAGCGTTTATTACAGTAGATACATTTGAAAATATACTTTTATATGCCGCCAAAGAGAATTTTCTAGGTATTATACTAAAGCCATACTTAGCAATAGTATTTTCATCAGAAAAAGATGATCCTAGTACCAATAAAAAGGGTAATAAAGTGATCATTGATACTATGGATAAGAATATTACATTTAAAGAATTGAATAAGTCAAAATGTTTTTTCATATATTATCACCCCCCATTAAAATAACCCCATGCTATCATCATATAATTTAGATAATTTATTAAATGTCAGTACTACTACAAAGCCTAAAATAGATTGATAGAAACCAATAGCTGTTGCTAGACTAAAGGAACCATCCACTCTCATAAGTCTAAATACATAGGTATCAATAACATCAGTCTTGCTTAGAAGCATTCCATTATCACCAACTATAGTATAAATCAATCCAAAATTACCTTTAAAAATACCACCAAGAGCCAGTAGTGTCATTATTATAATAGTTGGTATTAGCTGTGGAAGAGTAATCATAAAAATCTCCTGTAGTTTACTTGCCCCCTCAGTTCTAGCAGCTTCATATATTTCAGGGTTCATTGATATAATAACTGCTAAATAAATTATTACAGTATATCCGAATCCTTGCCAGGTATTGATAAAAGTTAGTATTCCTCGCCACAATTCAGGCATGTTGTACCAAACATGGGTCTGAAGTCCCATGCTTCTTAATAAAGCATTTATAGCTCCGTACTTATCATTTAACAAACTATAAACAATTGCACTTACAATAATCATAGAAATAAAATATGGAAAGAACATGGCAGTTTGAAATATTTTTTTTAATTTACTACTAGTTATTTCATTTAATAATAAAGCAATTGTTAAGGATACTACTGTCATTGAAACTATAAACAAAAAATTTAGATATAAAGTATTAAAAGTAACTTGGCCAAAAAAACGCGATTTGATGAAAGCTTTAAAGTATAGTAGCCCAACAAAGGGGCTCTTCCACATTCCATCTACAATGTTATACTCCTTAAAAGCTATTTGTATCCCAAGCATGGGATAATAGGAAAACACAAGGAGAAATACTACTGCCGGAATTGTCATCAAATATAGCTCCCAATTTCTTTTCATTTCGTACAGAAAAAAATGTTTTCTTTTTTTAGGTATACAAACCAAAGGTTTTTTTGTAGCAGTTTGTATATTTTCTTCTACTTGCAAATCTACTCCTCCTTTAAATAAAATATGTTTAATCAATGATAAAAACATTTTTACTTCTATGCTTTAATATAAACATATCTACTTTTAAGTGTATATAATAACTTTTAGCTATTTTATAAATAATTAATAAATCCTCAAATATTTATAAAAGCTTTAATTATTGAAAATTTATAGTTTTATTGTTTTTTGTGAATAAAAAAAGGTAAACTTATCTTTACATAAATCTACCTAACTAAGCGCTACAGAATTAGTCATTTAACTCTCTTTTTTATTGTCTATCCTATACTTGTTTGGGGTAACACCCATGGTTTTTTTAAAAATGGAGGTAAAATAAGATTGATTGGAAAATCCAACTTTAGTAGCCACATCGTTTACTGATAAAGAACTATCTGCTAGTAACTCTTTTGATTTTTTTATTCTTAATTCAGTTATAGCTTCATTTATAGACTTTCCTAAGTATTCATTAAATAGTTTGCCTAAATATCCAGGAGTAAGATTTACTATATCTGAAACAAACTCTGTAGATATTTCAGGTTTAAAATAATTAGATTCTAAATATGAAAAAACTAAATCTATCATATCCTTTTGCTTTGAAAACCTTCTGCTCTTCAGTTTATCAATTATACCTTTACAATAAGAAACAAACCATTTTTTTATATCTTCTATCGTATCAAAATCATTAATATCATTGTAAATATTATTAAAATCGATTTCACTATTAACAGAAGTATTTAAAGTTGCGACCACATTAATAATATCAAGAGCCAATTGGTTTATTGTAAGTCTAATATAATCGTATTGATTACTCGCAATTAGTCTAAAGGTTTCATCAATATTTATTTCCAATTGATCCATATCACATTCTTTAATGTTATCAATGATTTTTTTCTTGTTTTTTTCAATAGATGTTATTTTTTTATTTATTGTATTGTCAACTATATTATTTTCTATAATACATTTGTACCCATATACAAATCTATATTTAAGTAAGGTTATACAATTTTCATAAGACTTATAAGTATTTTCAATATTTTCAACAGTTATCCCAATAACAACTGTAACCGTAACACCAAAATTATTTATAATACATTCTTGAATAAGCTGAATCTTATGCTTGATTATTATATTGAATTCATCCTCATTTTCATTATTAGCTATAAGAGTTATTAAACCATGTCCAGAATATATTAATTCCATTGGTATATTTATATCTTCGTGTATTATATTGTAAATTATGCTTTGAATTTCTAAAATTAATTCCTTTTTATATGGTTTTATTTCACTTTCTATAATCTTTGAGTATCTATCAATACTAAATAAAACTACACAAATATTACTAGTGTCAATGCCTAATTTAATCTCTTTAATTTTTTGGTAAATATCCAAAGAGGATTTTGTATTTCCTTCTACTAAGGCTTTTAAAAACATTTCTTTCATGAAAGTAGAATTATCAATAATTGAGTTCTCAAGTTTATTAGTTTTATCAATAATATTGGAAAATATACTTGTTAAGTACTCAATATCATTGTAAGAGCTTTTATCTAGCTTAGACTCATTTTCATTGGTGACTTTCCACCTCACAATTTGTGCTAGTTTATGAAAAGGCAGATATAAATTATAAGAAGCAAAAATAGAAATTAAAATACAAACTATTAAAATTCCAATGCAAATCATAATAATGTTAAATCTTAAAGCATCATTCTTTAACAAAAGAACATTATAATTTGTTTTATTAATAAAGATATATGAACTATTATCTAATGTTTCATATGAAATTAAAAATTTACCGTTAGTTTCTTGTTTTGTAAAATATCCAGATTGTTTATTTGAATTTAAAATATCGCTAATATAGTCGACATTTGAAATATTCTTTGAAAAATATACAGAGCTAGAATCACTTATTACATCACCAACCTTATTCATTATATAAATATCAGAATTTTTACTATTATATTGTTTAGTAAATATTTTCTGTATATACTCTGCTTTTAAGTTTATTATTACCATACTCCTTAGTGAATCAACATTTTCGTTGTCATTATTAACGCTTAAATAATCACCAAAAACCATGGATATAATATTATCATTGTAATCTTCTCCATTTCTTGTCTTATTTAAAAATGTTGAGGGAATAAATTTCAATTTTTCCTTCTCAGTATAGTTTTTAACTATCCATTGCATTTGATTTACCATCTCACCATAATTTTCCGAATCCAAGCTACTTACAAAATTTTTATTTTTATCATTATAAACATATATAGAATTTATCATAGGATTAACATTTACTGCCTGTGTTAACTTCATATTAGTAAGATAATTATTAGTTTGATCTAAACTTTGAGAATATAATGCATTTATAACATTACTATCATTTAATAATTGAAACCCTAATGCAGCTACTTGAGTATCAATAAACTCAAGTTGATTTATATTCTGGCTTAATTTTTCTTGAATATTTTTTTGAATATCTTCTATGGTAGCATTTGAAAAATTAAAATATAATATTATAGAAATTGAGGATATAGTAAAAAATATAATTACGATATACGATATAAGCATTTTAGTAAACGTTTTACTTAAAAGTAATTTTGACTTATTTTTAAAATACATAATATAATCCCTCCTAACACAATCTGTTTAAATTCAATATATCACTTAATTTCACTTAATATATGCAACACTACCGCCCTCTATAATTTCAGTTTTAATTTTAACTAATTGCGTTGGAGCATCTATATTTATTATTTTATTTAGTAATATTGTAATTGCCTTTGTGCATAATTGTTCCACTGGTTGCCTTACTGTTGTCACTTTTATTGGAAGAAAATTCAATATGTTATTATCTGAAAATCCTATTATAGATAAACCTATTGGTACATTTATATTAAGATTCATAGCCGCATAATATAGGTTAGCTGCTATATAGTCATCAGCACAGAAGACAGCAGTAATATTTTTATTTTTAATAAGATATTGTCTTAACTCATCTTCACTTATATTATCCTCTGAAAAATAAATATATTCATTTTTTATTAGCTTATTGTTTTCCATCATTACCTTTATGTACCCTTTATATCGCTCTTCTCTACTAGTTACATTTGAAATGCCCCTAGAAATAAAGCCTATTTCAGAATGTCCTTTTTCAATTAAATAATTAACCGCATCCTTAGCACCCTGAAAATGATCATGAGAAATACTATCAAACATAATTTCCTTAAATATTCTATCTATAATAACTATAGGGTAATTTTTCACTTTAAGATTTAATAACTCAAGTCCGCAGACATTGCTATTACTTGGAAATAATATTACTCCTTTTATTTCAGACATCTTTGATAGTTCTAAAAGGACTTGTTGTTCTATGTCACTATTATCATTAGAAAACTTAATAACGACGTTAAAGCTTTTATTTTTTGCTTGTTTCTCAATGGCTCTTACAATATCGCTAGTATATGAGTCCAAAGAAGGTATAACTAAGGCAATAAAATTTGTACGTCCATTATTACTCGAATTATTTTTCATATCGATAATACTTCTAATAATATTTGTATCTATATCCTTTAGAAAGCTACCTCTCCTGGGTATCCTGTATATTAATTTTTCCTCAACTAAAGTATTAAATGCCAATTTGCTAGTCATTTTGCTCACTCCACAAAGCTTAGCTATATCGCCTTCAGAGGGTAGTAATTCATTTGATCCTATATTCTTTTCAATAATTATCTTTAATATTTCTATACGAACTCTATTATATAAAGTGTCCTGAATCTTATTATTTACATTCAATTTGCTACACCTGCTTTTTCACATTATCCTGCGAATATCAAATATGGAGCTTCTCCATTGGTTTTAAATCTAATATTAATTATATCACTTGATATATTTAATATTAGATTATACCAAAGTTTTTGTCAATAGGATTTCCGCTTTAACAATAGTGAAATGTTTGAGAATTTAAACAATGTCAAACTGCATATTATAGAGCCTTGCATAAGTACCATTTCTATCTAAGAGTTCTTTATGAGTGCCTTCTTCTTTTATTCCTTCCTCAGTTAAAACTAAAATAGTATCAGCATTTTTTATTGTACTAAGTCTATGGGCAATAACTAAAGTAGTTCTGTTTTTAGAAAGCTCCTCTAGGGAGTTTTGAATATACTTCTCACTTTCATTGTCTAGTGCTGAGGTAGCCTCATCCAGAATAAGAATTTGTGGGTTTTTCAAAAACACTCTTGCAATGGAAATTCTTTGTTTTTGACCACCTGAAAGCTTGACCCCTCTTTCACCAACATAAGTATCATAACCTTCTTCTAAGCTCAAAATAAATTCATGTATGTTTGCATTCTTAGCAGCTCTCTCAATTTCTTCTCTAGTTGCATCCGGCTTACCATATGCTATGTTTTCTCTAATATTTCCTCCAAACATATACACATCCTGTTGAACTATTCCTATGGAATTCCTTAGACTTCTTAGTTTGAGGTCTCTAATGTCTATGCAATCTATGGTTATTGATCCCTCATTTATGTCATAAAATCTTGGTATAAGACTACAAAAGGTACTTTTGCCACCACCGGAAGGACCCACTAAAGCAACATTTCTTCCTGCTGGTATTTTTATATTTATATTGGTTAAAACATTTCTTTTATCATTATAGCTGAAGGAAACATCATGAAATTCAATATTCCCCTTTGTATTCACAAGATCTTTAGCATTTCTTTTATCCTCCACATCTGGGTCAGTAGCTAAAACTTCACAGAATCTTCCAAAGCCAGATACCCCCCTTTGAAGTTGTTCTGTAAAGTCTAAAAGTTTTTGAATTGGGATTAAAAATACATTTATATATAATATGTATATCACTAAAGCAGAGATAGTTAAGGAACCTTGACTTATAAATATTCCGCCTAAAAGTATTACAGTAAGATATAGTAGCCCTTGGAAAAAACTATTGCCACTATAAAATCCACCCATTATCATATAGCTCTCTTCCTTAGTTTCAAGAAATTCATCATTACCTTTTTTAAATTTCAGATTTTCAATATCCTCATTTGCAAAAGACTTTACTACTCTAATACCAGCAAGACTATCTTGAATTTGAGCATTTAAACTTGCTATCTTTTCTCTATTTCTAGTAAAAACATTTCTCATTTTCTGATTATAAAAATACGAAAAAAACATCATTAAAAGTATAAAGAAAAACAGTATACAAGTGATTTTAACATTTATAGTCAAAAGTATAATTAAGGATCCCACAATCTTTAAGGCTGAGATAAATAGATCTTCAGGCCCATGGTGGGCTAGTTCTGATATATCGAAAAGATCAGTTACTATTTTAGACATAAGCTTTCCAGTATTGTTATTGTCGTAGTAAGAGAAAGATAGCTTTTGAAGATGATCAAAAATATCCTTTCTCATATCTTTTTCCATTCTAGCACCCATTATATGACCCCATGAGGTTATAAAGTATTGGCAAAAATATCTTACTATATACATAATTAAAAGTGCAATTCCTATATAAATAACATATATAATTATTTTATTTACATCCTTTAGGATGTAAACATAATCTAAAAGATATCTTACTATTAAAGGAAAGCCTAGATCTATGGCTGATAGAGTTAATGCACAAAACATATCCGCATAGAACAAATGCTTGTAAGGTAAATAGTAGCTTATAAATTTTTTAAAACTCTTCATATTTTTAGTTTAAATTAATTTGTTAGACTTCATTAATTTAATCTTTTCACCTGCCTATTATTTTTTATCATAAAACAAACTTCTATAAAATAATTCTAACATAAATAACATAAAAGGATGAACTTTTTAATTTTCATCCTTTTATTGTGTTCGCCAATTATTGGCATCATATAATTACTATTTATTTCTGCTTAAGCTGTAGGTTCAGTAACAACTGCTTCAACAGTCCCATCTTCTACTACTTCTTCTTCTTCTTCTTGAACCTTAACTTCTATTACAACTGCGTAAATTTCATCTTCCTTGTCATTAACTTTTAAATCCTTATTCAAATCGAATTCATTTATTGTAATTGCATCTCCAGCTACTTTTTCTGCTAAATCAACACTTACTGAATCAGGCATTAAAGTCATCTTTCCAAAAACATCGATTACAGCTTTGTGAATCTGTAATTGAAGCTGTTTTACAATTAGAGAATCTTCATTCTTGAAAGCGATAGGTATTTGCATTTTTATTTCATGATTTTGAGAAACAGTTTGCACATCTATATGGGTAATAACTGCTGTTACTGGATGTCTTTGAATCTCTTTTATAAATCCAAATTTCTTATCCTCTCCAAGTTTAACCCATACTTTAGCATTTGAACCATGTTTTTTAAGTAGCTTTTTTAAGGATAATTCTTCAAACTTCACAGAAGTTGCTTCCTTAACGCTATCTCCATAAATAACACCTGCAATAAATCCAACTTCTCTAAATTTCTTATGATCTACTGTTCTTTC
>Ga0209430_1002087_pt1 | contig 13460 bp, 10 predicted proteins | sample BarGraIncub1133A_FD_184504 | JGI IMG/M metagenome (GOLD analysis project Ga0209430, IMG submission 184504) | Arctic peat soil microbial communities from Barrow, Alaska - Barrow Graham LP Incubations 11-33A (SPAdes) (version 2) | ecosystem: Environmental > Terrestrial > Soil > Wetlands > Peat... | reverse complement strand
CTGTGTTTATAAAAAATGAAACAACTTTATGGAAGTGCAGTAATTGTGGATTTATATTTGAGGGTAAATACGCACCAGAAGTTTGCCCTTCATGTGCTCATCCAAAGGCTTATTTTGAGATATTCACGGAAAATTATTAAAAACTAAATAGTGAAACTAAATGTATTTTAAAGAAATGAATAAAGTAGTGAATTAAACTCACAGCTTTAAACATTTCTTTAATTTTTATGAAATATTAGGTAAAATTCCAGTGCACAAGCGAGTACGCTAGATATCTAAAGGGGCTGATTTTATGATTTATAATCTTCTAATTGGAGGCGCTGCAGGACAAGGCATGGAGACCATTGCATCAGTACTAGCAAAACTACTAAAAAGAAAAGGTTTTGATGTGTTCACGTTACAGGATTACATGTCTCGTGTTAGAGGTGGACACAACTTTTTTAAGATTTGTTTTGGAAATGAAGGAATAAATTCGCATAGTGACAAAATTGATGGAATTATTGCTTTAAACAGTAATACTATATCGTTACATATTGATGATCTCAATGAAAGTGGATTCATTATTGTTGATGAAGAAATTGATTATGATGATAATCGAGTAATTAAATTACCTTTAAAGACTATAGCAAAGAAAATTGGGAATCCAAAAGTGTTTGGTAATGTGGCGCTTGGCGTCATTATAAAACTTTTCAATCTTGATTTAAACTATGTTGAAGAGTTAACAAATGAGAAATTTAAACCAGAAATTGCAAAGGAAAATTTAGTAGCTTTTGAAGAGGGCTATAAACTAGGTGATGTGATGTTCTCTATTAAGGCCAAAAGCAAAGATAATAAGATATTAGTAAATGGAAATGAGGCTATAGCATTAGGTGCTTTAGCAGCCGGCTGTAAATTTTACTCAGCATACCCTACTATGACGCCTTCCACAAGTATAATGAATTATCTTTCTTCTAAAATTAAACAGGCCGAAATAGTAGTAGAACAAGCTGAAGATGAAATAGCCGCTATTAACATGGCAATTGGTGCATCATATGCTGGTGCCCGCTCAATGACAGGTACATCAGGTGGTATATCTCATAATTTTGTTATGGTGGATAGTGATGAACATGATGAATATGAACATATCACAGATTCAGCCTCTATTAGAGTCCAAATGAATGATAAGAGACTTAGAAAAATGGAATTTTTGAAGAAGGAATTGATTGAACCAGAATTTATTGGACAAGATAATTTTGATACATTACTTGTTGGATGGGGATCACTTTATAGTCCAATAAAGGAAGCAGTAAAACTTCTAAATGAAGATGGTAAAACTAAATATTCTGCATTGATTTTTGGAGATGTTTGGCCACTACCAGAGAATCTAATTAAAGAAAAGTCCAATATAGCAAAAGATATTATTAACATTGAACAAAATGCTACAGGTCAATTAGCCTCACTCATTAGAGAAAATACAGGTATTGAGTTCAAAAATAATATTTTAAAGTATGACGGAAGGCCAATCTCGGCTGGAGATGGCGACTCAGGTAATAACTGAAACTGAGCCAGTTCCTGGATGATTACATCCATGTCGATAGGCTCAGTGTTTTTATTAAATTCATATCTACCATAGAGATTAATTTGCTGCCATGCAACTTGATAATCTTCTTCTCTGGCTTTCTAAAAAGCTTCTTCTCCCCACGGATAGCAGTTTACGGGATTATAAGCATGTTGGAGAAGGTATGGAGACATTTCAATAATTAATCTGTTAAGTTTTCTGTTTTCTTTAATAATACCTGGTTTAGTCATAGCTACAACAACCCCTATCAAATATGTATTAACAATCTTATGCCCAAGATAACTACTTTAAGCCCCTAAACTGAAGAAACAACCTTTTATCCAAGTGGTATGTTTTTGTGTTTCAAACTTATATCAAAACAAAAGACACTTGTGTCGTCCGTAATGAATATTGCGAAGTTTTGTAAACACATATATTATCTTTTATAGTCAAAAAAATCTATACTTTCCATTTGTAATATGTCATCTTTAAATTTATACTTAACTTCAAATTCACCAGCACTTATAACGCCAATTCCCAATGGTACTCTTGCAAATAAAGTATTGTTTTTAACTTCATACCTTGTATTATTATTACCCCATCCTATATCAACTTTTGAATAAGGCTGTATCAGTCTTCCCTTCTTATTTATCGTAATCTTTTTATGCTTCAAGGTTACTTCAAAATGTTCTGGAAATTCTCTTAAAGTTATTTTATTCTTATGAAAAATAATGATAGGATTTTCAACTAATACTTCATCAAAAGATTCCTGCCTAATTACATGAACTTCTCCATTGAATACGCCAGTACCATATCCCTTGCATAATTGAATAATAAGCTCTTCTTTCCCATCTTTGTCTAAATCAGCAAGTGATAATTCCGGACTATATGAAACGGTGTTACTTACATTTTCCCATACAAAATATTTTTTTCCATTTTTTATTTGCAGTATAAAGCCTATATACATTCCGAAATCTTTATCTTCCTTTATATAATAAAGTTTGATATTAGAATCAGGTATTTCAGCAACAAGTTTTTTTCATCTACATTATATATATTATCCCACAAATCACTGTCACAGTTTTGTGTGGAATTGTCTTATGCTCTCACTTTAACACCACTAAATATAGAAAAGAGTAATGAAAATACAAGTGAAATCTGGAAAAATACTGATTTTTTATTCATATAACATCACCTACCACTCTAATTGATTATAAATAGTATTCTTCACCCCATGGGAACCAATCTACTGGATTATATGCGTGTTGCAGAAGATATGGAGATTTTTCATTAATTAATCTGTTTGGTTTTATGTTTTGCTTAATAATATTGGGGTTAGTCATAGCTACAACAACTCTTTCCAAATATCTATTATCAATATAATGCCCAAAATACTGTACTAGGACTCATATCGGTTAACACCACTCTGCCATTATTTTTCAAAAGTTCCTTTAACTAATACCTCGCCCTCAGACACCATTTCTATCCCTTTAGCAAAGACTTTTTGTATAGTTAGGTCACTTTTGTTAACTATTACAAGATCAGCATCTTTACCTTCCTTCACTAATCCTTTATTAAATAGTTTTAAATGAGTAGCTACATTTGAAGTAATCACTTTTAGTGCAACCTCTAAATCTACTCCATCCTTAAGTACTGCATCTCTAACCTCTATATACAGCGACTTAGTAGACCCAATTCCTAGGCCAATAAATTCTCTTTTCTTATTGAAAATCGGTAAACTTCCTTGTCCATCAGAAGTAAATTGGATTTGTTCTATTGGTATTCCTCTTTCTAATGCTATCTTTAGTGCTGTACTTGCCTTAACTTCATCCTTCTCAAGGTGATCTGGATCTGAACTAGTAGTAAAATCAATGATTCCACCAAGTTTTGCAAATTCTATTCCTGCTTCAAACAGAGAAGTCTCTCTGTTTATATGTGTTGGTATAACTTGTTTAATTGGTATTTCAGTTTCCTTTATCATTCTGACTAAATATTGTAGCCTTCTCTCACCATTGCCAAGATGAACATTCACAGCACCAGCTTTACCTGAAAGCAATCCACCAACTCTAGCATCTGCAACGAGCTTTATAAATTCTTCATAAGTTGGCTGTGAGGACCTATGGTCTGAAATAGCTACTTCTCCTATTCCAATAATTTTATCTATAAGCATAATGTCTGATTTGCAGCTACCGGTTATTGTATTTACAGGTATTTCATAGGACCCTGAATAAATATAGGTACTTATTCCTTCCTCCTCAAGTGCTCTTGATTTTGCAAGAAGTGCTTTTGAATCTCTACATACACCGTCTGTTCCTAGACATCCTACTACGGTGGTAATTCCACCAACTACAATATCAGAAAGGTGGATTTCAGGTGTCCTAGTCTTAAATCCTCCTTCACCTCCCCCACCTAGAATGTGCACATGCGCATCTATAAAACCTGGAAATACTAGTTTACCTTCCGCATCAATTACTTTTACAGGAGCAAAGTTTTGTGGAATTGTTATATTTTCAGCAATAGCTTCGATTTTTCCTCCCGCAATTATAATATCCTTTTTTCCAATGTACTTGGGTGCATAGACTTCTCCATTTTTAATTATTGTAATCATAAAATACCGTTCCCTCCTTTTATTAACACCATATTATTCCATGGTAAAATCAATTATTATGAGTAGTAGTAGTAGTAGTAGTAGTAGTAGTAGTCAAAATATCTATAAACTATATAAGTTAGACAGTTAAAAGATGGCTCCCATATGTGGTAAACCATCTTTTAAGCATAAATTATGGGAAAAAATCTATTGTATTTTTTTATCAATATAATTTGAAGGAATCAATAATTTAGTTTCACTTTCACTTTTACCTTCCTCAATTTTGTTATTTATTATATCTATAAGTGGTTCTAGTTGCTTTTCAAAGAAGATTATAACGATATCTCCAGGCTTCGCAAAATCCAATGCCGTTTTAAATGCATCCTTCTCTTTTAATATTTTCGTAATGTTCATGTTATGAATCTTGGATTTTTGAACTCCTCTTAATAAAATGTCTGCTACTTCACCTATATCTCTGCCTCTTCTATCTTTATCTTCTTTTATAAAAATATAATCAAGACTTTCTCCTGCACATTTACCAATCTCTAGGATATGACTGTCTGATCTATCCCCGGGCACCCCAATAACTCCTATAAGTTTATTATGTTTTATTTGCTTAAGTCCATCTAGTACACACGTGTATCCATCAATGTTGTGTCCATAGTCTAATACCACCATTACATCATTTACATAATAAGTATTAAACCTTCCTGGATTTTGCTCATTATTACATTGAAATGAAGTTAAGCCCTTCTTAATAATATCATAACTTATTCCAAGCCCTACTGAAGCTGCGCATGCTGCCATAGCATTTTCAATATTATATTTTAAAGCGCCATTCATTGTTATACCTATTATCTTTATGTCTATTAAACTTTCACAATGAGTGCTCTTTTGGATAAAAATTTTACCCTCATCCACATAAATTCCATATCCTCCCTTATCAATGTTACTTCTCATCACAACATTGTCTTTATCATTAGAAAAAATAATAAGATTCCCCTTTAGCCTAGGCAAAATACTTATACACATCTCATTATCTCCATTAACAACAACATACCCATCTTCTTTAACTGCTTCTCCAACCAAAGCCTTAACTTTTGCTAAGTCTTCAATAGTTTCTACACCATCTACTCCAAGGTGATCCTCAGTTATGTTTGTAATAACAGCAACATCAGCAAGATCATAAGCTAATCCTCCTCTTATCATTCCACCTCTTGCAGTTTCAAGGACTGCTGCATCTATTTCTTTATTCATAAGAACGGCTAGAGCGCTTTTAGGACCTGTAGTGTCACCCTTAAATGTACATTTTCCATCAATATAAATTCCGCTTGTGGTGGTCATTCCAACAGTATATCCTGCAATGGAAAGTATGTGTGAAATGAGTCTTGTAGTAGTAGTTTTTCCATTGGTTCCTGTCACTGATATTAATGGAATGTTTTTTGGTATATCCTTAAATAATTTATCGACTATATGACCTGCCACATTTCGTGATGATCCAATACACGGATTATGATGCATTCTAATACCAGGTGCAGCATTTATTTCTATAATTCCTCCTCCGTCAGTTATTGGTTTACTTATATCTTCACATATTATATCCACCCCACAAATATCAAGGCCTATGGCACTTGCTGCTCTTTTGCATATTTCTATATTTTCCTCACATATTAAATCTGTACAATCTAATGCGAATCCACCCGTAGATAAATTTGCATTATCTTTTAAAAATAGTTTTTCTTTTTCGGGAAGAACAGCCTTTAATGTGTATCCCTTTTGTTTAAGATATTCTGTAAGTCTATCATCTATTTTTATTTTAGTTAATTCTTTTTCGTGACCTTCACCTCGTCTTGGATCCTCGTTCGTGGTATTAATTAGCTTTTCAATAGTACTTATACCATCACCAATAATGTATGGAGGAATTCTTTCTGACACTGCAACTATATCTCCGTAAACACTACATACTCTATAATCCCTTCCACTTATGAACTTTTCTATTATTATATCTTCTTTAAAATCCTTAACTAAAAGTTCATAGGCATCTGATAACTGTTTTTCATTTTTTATATTTACAATAACTCCCTTGCCTTGGTTTCCAAACTCAGGTTTAATTACAACTGGGTAACCAATATCCTTTGCAGAGGAAAGAGCATCTACTTTACTTTTAACTTTCATTCCACTTGCTACAGGTAAACAATGCATACCTAATATTTGTTTGGTTAGCAATTTATCCTGTGCAATACCCACAGCTATTGCGCTTGTATCATTTCCCATTGTTGCTTGAATAATTTTAGAATACTTACCATACCCTAATTGAAAAATACTATCTTCACCTATCCTTTGAATAGGAATCCCTCTTTTTTTCGCCTCCTTACAAATATTAAATGTACTTACCCCAAGTTGTTCGTCCATTAATATTTCCTTTAATTCTTTTAATCTTAAATCTATATCAAATATTTTTTTACCAATTAACGAATTAACGATATTAACCGCTATATTTGCAGCCTCAATGCCGGTATTCTTATATTCATATTGATATATAACATAATAATTATCTCCTAATATCTCTCTAGACTTCCCATAACTCACTTCTACGCCCACCATATTTTGGAGTGCTATTATAATATGTTCAGTTATATGTGCCAAATAAGTTCCTTCTGTAAGTCTTTTAATAAAACCCCTATCTTCATCTATGCCACATCTATGTTTATTAAGTTCTGGCAAAAGTCGTACTAAACTTTCATTAAAATCATAAATATCTTTGCTAGGAATTTCACTGTAACCCTCTAAGTCTAGGTCAAGTCTTATACACTTTTTATGAGAATATATATTTCTCCCCTCAAATACCCTATGATTAATTATTTTCATGTAATTCTCCTCCTAATGAGATACTACTGTCTATATCTACCACCTATACAGATAATAAGAAATACTGACAGTAAATTATAATAACATATTTATGCAATAGGTATTCTTGATGTTAGATTAAACCTATTTCCATCCTTTAATACATGCATTTTAACATTGAATATTGACAGTATATTATTTGGATATTGTTCCGACACATTTGTATCGCTTATATTACTTCCATCAATAATATAAACTGCACCAGAGCCAACTACTCTTAAGATATTATTTTTATTTACAATAATTGAAGTATCTTCATCAATACCGATCCCTAAAACCTCCGGGTTTTCTGCTACACCAACTAATAACCTTCCTACCCTTCCTCTTTGAGCAAAATGTTGATCTATTATAACCCCAGTAATTAACCCTAACCCTGGAGCCATTTTAAGAGTACATTTTTTAGGAGATTCATCATCTAATCCAGTGACTATCATAACATCACTCATTACTGATGCTCCAGCAGAAGTTCCAACAAAGACACAATCTTCTGAATGTCTACGCTTCAAACTTTTATATAAGGGAGTACCTCCAAGTATACTGGTTATTCTAAGCTGATCACCTCCAGTAAAGAATACTAATGAAGCTTTTTCAATTACTTCCACATTTTCAGTTTTTAAAGCATCTGCCCTATTTCTTACATCAAGTACTCTGATATTTATAATACCTAACTCATGAAATATATTGGTGTATTCATTACCTACTTCTACTGGTAACTCTGTTGCTACTGTTACGATAACTAAAAGTTGACTTTCCTCTTTAATATGTGAACTTACCTCTTTAAGTATCTTTTTATCGCCTTTCTTATCTTCTGCTCCACCTATTATAATTAACCCTTCTTGTATATTAATTGAAATTCACCATCCTATAATAATTTTTATAGATCTTAGAGATCATCCTTAATACTAAGTTCTTGCTTCTTCCATTCCTTAAAAAGGTTATACATTTTACTCCCTATATCATATCTAATTAAATTAGATATGATATAGCACTCTATTAATTCATCAAATGAGTCTATCTTTTATTGTTTCAAAGCTTAAAACCATATCACCGTTAGTAAAATATGTTTTTTAATAATACTATTATATATAAGTTCTCTTTTTCTTTTATTGTATCTAGCATTTGAATGTTGTTTTGCTTATTTATCATTTGGATAATTGGATGAAAATATACTTCATTTTGAGTATTTTCATGTTTCGAGTAAAATTAAAACTAAACTACCTAAAAATCAAAAGGTTTAATGGTTATTGGCAAACAGACAATTAGTACATAAATCTAAAGTTGGACTATATCTATTTAAAATAAGACTGCAAAAGAATTAGGAATAAGATTCACTGATTAATATGGTAGCTTAACTTCAAGGAAATGAAATCTTATTGGTATAGAAACGGTAAAAAATGGTAGAACATAAATGGATGGAAGAACCACCTCAAATGGAAGACAGAAATCAGCTTACGAAATCTAAATAAAAGAATAAGTGTTGAGTATGACTAATTTTAATTAATTCTTAATAAGATAATTAATTAAATAGCACATAAAAGCAGAGCTAATTGGCTTTGCTTTTAATATTTAATATTTAATATTTAATATAGAACATAATATAGCCATAGATTTATATAGAGATTGTTACATTACATTTTACCATTGTGATGCAGTTTATGAATATTACGTCATACAACTACATCACAATACAACAATCTTACATATCCTCATATATAGGTTTACCTTAAATAAAGGCTTGCATTGTGTCCCAACACATTTATAACTTATTATGCATTTCTTCCATGCTTTTACACTTGGTTTTCCCAATTACGCCACTTAAAGCTCCGCAGTATTCCTTAAATGGCTTTTCAATTTCACTTGCAAAATCAAATACCAAGCCCATACTTCTTTCCTTAAAATTCATTGAAAGGTAATCTTCTAGGTCACACATATACCTTGAGCTGTTATGACGTTCTCATTTCTTATAACTCTTTCGAAAACAAGGTTTTCTCTTGGAAAAGGGTCATTTCCACCATACATATCAATTTGTTACTGTCCCCATTTGTCATTTCCATACTGGAATATACCTTCATTATACTTTTCGTCTACAATCCCTGTTGCTTTGTAGCAACTATGAGCAGAAAGATTGTTATCAAATACACTCAAAGTAACTCTCTTTACCTTTAATATGTCAAAGGCATATCTTATGACTAAAGATACCATCTCTTTTCCATATCCCTGTCCTCGTATTTGTGAATCTACAATAATAAATCCTAAATGAACGCTTTCATATTGGTAATCTGCCATACGCATTAAAAAATGACCTACAGGTGTTCCTTCTTCATTAAGAGCAGTCATTATCCATCCATTATCATCCTTTTCATAATTGTGATAATACTCATTCAATTGCTCTTTAGTTAATGGATATGTAAATTTATCTGCACACCATTGTGTGAAAGCAAATGGTAAGCTTATAAAGGAGGAATTAAGAATTAATCGTATAAATTTATATACTCTTTTGTCTATGCTAAGGCTTCAAGGGTATAATAAAATTGAAGATGTTAATTATGTTATTTTGTAGCCTGGAGGACAAATATCAGTAATCCCTAAAAGTGGTGCAAGACCTCCAACAACAAAGGATATGAAACTGAATATTCCAGATGAAGGACTTACATTTGCAGTAATCGTAGATGGAAAAATAAATAAGAGAATATTGCCTTTTGTGAAAATAAATGAGAATTGGCTTTTAAAAGAACTTCACAACTCCTACAAGACTAAACCTAAAGATGTATTTTATGCTGAGGTTGATTCAAATAAGAAGCTATATGCTAATCTTTATAAAGAAGTATAAAAAGATTTAATAATCTTTAAATCAAAACTAAGATTTCAAGTTAAAGCTTAGTTTTGTTTTTATATAACTTAAATTCACCATATTAAATCGTTTTTAAATCGTAATTTAGGTATTACCCCCCCTGTATACTATAATAATGAGCCAAGTTGCCTTGAGTGTTAAACGCCATTTTATTTCTATAGAAGACTAAAGTCCAATTTTCATAAAGCCCACTGTAAAAGGTAAATGTTTATACTTTCTTGTACCTATATGTATAAATCCTAAACCACTGTACCAATTCCTTAATTTCGTACTTTCTTCAATTAATCCAATAGTCATTTTATTACTTCCCATTTCTCTGACTTTATCCATTGCAAAAATAATCATTTCTCTGCCATAACCTTTATGACGATACTCTATCAATACAGCAAGATTATTTAGTTCAAAACTCCCACCGTCATTCTTGCTAAGCGAAAAATAACCTACAATGATACCACTATCCAGATAAGCAAACATTGGTCGCCCTTCATCATACTGCTTATATAATTTTTCAACTTTCATAAAACTTGCATTCCCTGGACAATTCTCTTTTGTAAGACTAAATTCTTGTGCTACCGTTCCAAAACTTTTTCTTATTACTTGTAAACATACTTTAATCTCATCTCTTTCTATCTGCCTCATCATTTTTATCACTTCCATACTCACATTTTATTAATACTAGTACTATACATAATACCAAGAATTTCAATAAAAAAATAGGCTATATCCGAAGATACAACCTAATACCACCCCTATATTTTTTACACCATACCCCACTCTTTTTTATAATTGGCTTCTACTTCTTCAAACGTATATGTAATCACTTTCTGGAATGTTCGGTCTTCATTAATAACTTCAACCTTGATTCCTAAGAAAAATTGAACATCGTCTAAGTTCTTGCAGTAAGCCACTGTACTACCATCTATGACTGCACCTATTAAAAATTTTCTATCCAAATTATCATTATCATTACAAACCTCTACAAAGAATCCTTCCATTTCAGCTACTTGCTTCACTAATTCTGGTATTTTTTCCATCACTGTACCCCCTATTATTTTATAAGCTCGTCTTATCTTAAGTTTATCTAGGCAACTTCTACATTGTGACCTTCCATCCTTTGCTTAAAGGCCGCATTGGACACACTTCCCCTTTGCTTACTTGAATCCGTAAGTTTGCTCATAGATAACCTTTACTATAGATATCTTCACTTACATTTTATCACAGTTATGGTTACTGCACATACGTTTTTTTATATAATTGCTTTATTTTTTTAACTTGTGCCTTCTTGCTGTAGAAACTTAGTTACAATCTCCTTTATGTTCTTGAACTACTTAGTCATATTACTCTCCTTATTGTTGTAATAGAAACAATTCTATTGTAACCGCATTTTGTTTCCATTGCAACAAATTTATAATTTTCATTAACTCACAAAAATAACACCAACTAATCAATTGTATAATCATGGTTAATTAAAAACGTATGAAGATTCTGTAATTTATGGTATTATTAATAAATATAGGTATTATCAATCTATTTTGTTATTAAAAAAGTTTATAACCAAGATACCTATACATTGGTGTATTTAATAGTGGGGGTAATATGATGGGAAATACCTTTAATGGCAGAACAAACAAACCATATTTATATTCGTTTGACAACATTATAACAGATGTTAATAAAGGGTTTATTGATTTTACAGGTTTTACAATGGACGAATTGATAGGTAAATCACTCATAGAAATTGGAGCCATGATAAGGATTAATTCACAAATACTACTTAATAATATTAGTAGTCAGTATTCAGGATATATATTTACAAAGTGCCTTGAAGCAAGAGAAGTGGATATATCACTTATTTATGGTAAAGAATCAAATGAACAAGTATATACTTTTATTGAAAGACCAAATTCCAGACTTAAGGACAAGCTGACTTTTGTAGAACAAACATTTATTGAAAACATATCGGGTATAGCTATTTACAGTTTACCTGAATTAATATTACTTAAAGCAAATCAGAAATATCTTGATTTTATGGATTCACCTTTTAATAAAAAGGAAATTAGTATAGGTTCACCTATTAGAAACATTGTAACTGATTTTTTAGGAAGCCAAGCTGAAGTTATTTGGAATACTGTTATCGAAACGCAAAAAACCAGTTATGTAAAAGAATATGAAACTAATGCGTTTGCCAGAGGCATAACTTATTGGGATTCATTTCTAACACCTATATTGGAAAATGGAAAGAGTAAGTACATATTTGAAACTTCTATCGAGGTTACTCAAGAGGTTTTAAAAAATCATAGTATAGAGAAGCAAAACATGATAATCCAGGAACAAAAGGAACAATTAAGCGAATATTTAGATAAAGAGCTAGAGAAAAAAAATAAACAACTAGAGCAACAGCAGGAACAGTTAGAGCAGAAAAACACACAACTAATCGAAATACTTGAAAATTTATCTGAGGCAGTAGTACTTTCAGATAGTAAGGGTAAAATTACAATGATAAATGCAGAAGCAAAGAGATTAATTTATAAATCTGATATATCAAACACTTTAGGTGATACTTTTAAAAAAGGTGACGCGTTTGATATGGAAGGCAATAAAATACCATTTGAAGACCTCCCTGGGATTAGAGCCTTAAGAGGTGAGATAGTAAAAAATGCTAAGATGTTCGTACGTCATCCTGATAAAGAGTATTTTATGGAAGCTAATGCAATCCCAATTTATAACATCAGTGGAGATTTAACTATGGTAATATCTTCTTTCCATGATATTACTGAAACGGTTAAGCAATCTAAAAAGATTGAAGAACAGAAAAATGAATTAGAAGCTATTATAGAAAATATATCTGATGGTATTTCTATTTTCGATAATAAAGGCAAATATATATCATTTAACAAATCAGAAAGAAAAATGTTTTTCCCATATTACGAATATACCACACATACAAATGATAGGTATTATGTATATATAGATAAAACAAGTGATAGTTATAGCCCAGCTAATCTTTATGATATCAATGGAAAGAGTATTAATCCAGAAAATACTCCAATTTGTAGAGTTATGAGAGGCGAAAAATTTAAAAATATGAGAATGTCAGTAAATTTCCCTCATAAAACATTACAAATAGATGTTAGTGGGACACCTATTTATGATAGTGAAGGAAAATTCACTTTAGGGGTTCTTTGCAGCCAAAACATGACGGACTATTTTAAGCGTGAAGAAACTATAAGAGGCCAATATAAATTTCTGAACAAAATAGTAGATACTTTTGATTTGCCCGTTATTAGAATATCATGCCCAGATTTAAAAGTTGTGGATATTAATAAAAAGGCATTTAGTATCATTAAATTGTTAAACCCCGATATTATATCAATCAGCCAATTAACAGAAAATAAGCTTAAAGATTTATTTAAAATATATAAGCCATCAGAAACAAGTACATGTTACCACTATATTAATGAAGTTATAAAAGAGAAGAAAACTAAATATTTAAATAAAAAGGCAATTTTATTAAATGAGAGACAGACATATTGGAATGTTATCTTTGAGCCCATGCTTGATGTAAATGGAGAAATCCA
>Ga0209430_1002085_pt1 | contig 13465 bp, 17 predicted proteins | sample BarGraIncub1133A_FD_184504 | JGI IMG/M metagenome (GOLD analysis project Ga0209430, IMG submission 184504) | Arctic peat soil microbial communities from Barrow, Alaska - Barrow Graham LP Incubations 11-33A (SPAdes) (version 2) | ecosystem: Environmental > Terrestrial > Soil > Wetlands > Peat... | reverse complement strand
AGATACTTTTCAATGTACGACTTTAATTGTGAGAGCTTTTCTTTGTCGGTTAATGCGGCTGAATAATGTTCTGATATATACTCTTGAGTGAGCATGAGCAAAGTCCAGAAGTCGATGGTCTGTGACATATTACACCACCTTCTCGGCTATCATTCTTAGCGTTCCGATGTATCTTTTATCAGTAATCGCTTTCAACAAATCACCGTCAATGTTTTGTTTTCTTAATGTCTTGCAATATGGCAGAATAAATGAAATATTCTTAAAATGTGCTTTTGCTTCTTCAACAGGCATAAACACTTCTTTTTCAGTTGTGTTCAGTACTACAATATGCTGTTCCGTTTTATATTTTGGATCAGCATACAAAGGCAATTGCGATGAAAAATAGCTGATGCTTTTAAGGTCGGGAGTAGCAAGGCGGATTACTGTGTCTGCCTGTTCGACTGCGGTTGTAGATAATATATTACTAAGTGATGAAGTGCAATCCACGATTACGAAATCAACAAGACCTTTTAGAACTGTGAGTAAAGCTTTGGCTTTCTTATCATCATAGCTCGGATAGGTAAACTTATTTTCACTGTCCTTGTAGCCGAGAAATCCTAAATTCATCTTGCCCTTAACTGTAACTATGCTCTTTACAACTTCGTGCCCCACTATATCTGTCTTGGATAACGGCACACCAATTGAGAAAAGCTCATCTGCCTTTGTATTGGGGAAAAGTATGGGCAATGTGGGCGTTTCGTAATCGGTAGAAAGCATCAATACGGATGCACTATATTTTTCATAAATGCATTGTGCAAGTTTAATAGCAAAGCACGTTTTTCCGGAATTGGGAGAACCCCAAACAGCTATTAGCTTACTCATCTGCTTTCACCCCATTTGCAAACATCTTATTTTGAGACTGTAAAAACTTATCGGAATTCTCTGCACTTCCTCTATAAACAAGGGTAATGTGTATCTTTGCATTTTGTTCATAAAGTGCCAACAGCTTTGCCTGCGTGGGATTTACAAGAAGTGTTATTGTAGTAGGTAAATCATATGTGCCATCTTCTTTAGGTGTTAGCTTATCGCTGTCTGTGCCTTTTGAAGTGGTTGACGTAATTACTTTGACGTAGGTCAGTTCAGCAGGAATAATGCTTTCATTATTAGAAACTGTAATAACACTGATAATATCGCCATTTTGCAGTTTGCCGGATAAACCATTCGCAAAGCTCGAAATAGTTACACTTATCGCTTGCTGTGTACCGTTTAGTGTCTTAAATATATCATTTGCAGAGTCGGCAGTGTCAGACAGCATTACGGGATAAATATTGATATTGGGAACAATAGCACTTGCAGCAAATTTGCCAACAATCTGCTTTTCATCCTTGATAACGCCGTCTTTAACACCGTAACTACAGATTTCCAACTTAGTAATATCCTCAGCGGTTATTACCTGACCTTGCTCAATTTTCTTTGTAACCTGAATAACCTGCATTTTTCCCGAAGCCATTTTATTGACAATGGGTGACACGCCGAACATTACTGTTACGGCGAGGATTACGCAGATAATTCCTATAATTGTTCTGTTTTTCATTTAGTTAAAACCTCCTTAAATTAGGAATGCTAAAAAACTACCGATTGCAAGATACGGAACAATCGGGAATGTATCTTTTAAGTCTTTTTTCTGTATCTTTCGGATTGTAATTGTTACTATTACAGCCAAGAGTAGTCCAACAATAATTGCCACAAATCCTCGTTCTAACCCAAGCAGGAAAGAACAGGCCGCCATAATCTTAATATCAGCACCACCATAGCTGTTTGGTTTTAATGTTGCAATAAGCAGTTGCGGAATAGTTACGCAAATTACTCCTGAAACCATCATAGGAATATTTGAAATACCTATACCTATTAAGGCTGTTATAGTAATCATAATTGGGATATTGTCGCAAACCTCACGGGTTTGCAAGTCGCTGTTTGAAGCGTAAAGCAAGAGCATAAATAAGGTTAATCCTTTTATACTTTCCATTCCAATCCCAAACCTTAGAAACAACAGAACTGCTGCAATGATTGGCAGAATTAGATTTAATGTTGAGTGGGGTTTCCACTGTTTTCTCATTTGCTTTTCAAGCAGAAAGCCAAGAAGGAGAGCAAATAGCACAAAGCTTATGAAAATACTCATCTGCAAAGTAATTTCAAACGGTAGAACCGGAATAGGCATTGGCAATACACCAATAGGTCTTATAAAGCTAAAATTATTTGCCATTTGTTACCTCCATAAAAAGATTTGCGGAGTGGATATTTCACCACTCCGTATAAACTTTGTCCGATTAACCTGCGTAATTAAACAGGTCTTGAATCTTTGAGGTCAAGGTAGGCAGGATGGTGTCGCCAAAGAGCACATACAATCCGCCAAGTAATAAAGCACCGATAACAACAGAAATAAGAATTTTTACACCTGAGTCAACAAAACCTTCAGCCTTGTTGTTTGAAATTGCGTTTTTTGCACGGGTTGCCATAGAATTCATTTTGTTTTTTAAAGTTTTCATTAAATTTTACCTCTTTCGTTTTATATTTTGTTTTTGGAAGTGGATTAGGACTTTTTGCTTGTGCCGGATTTAGGAACTTGTGGTTTCTCTTCAGCCTGTTGGGGTTCCGCTTGCTGTTCCTGTTCGTGATACACTGACAAAATATCAGCAATCAGTTTTTCTCTTGACTCCCTGTTGATAGGGTGGAATATGTCTTTGCGCTTTTCACCATTCTTGATGTTCGGCATAGTAACAAACAACCCTTTTTCCGAGTCAAAGATTTTAATTCCGTGAACAGCAAAGCTATCATCAATCGTTAGGTTGACGATAGCTTTCAAATTTTCCGTCTGCGGAAATGTCTTTACGATTTTTACTTGGATGTTCATAATGCAATCCTCCTTTCAGCAATTAAGCCACCTCTGTTAAGAAGTGGCTATGTAATGTAGAAATGAAAAAATCCGCTTGCAATTTCTCGCAAACGGATAATTAATCTAGCTGAATATGATAGAGAACACAAGTTTTGATGTTCTCTATTTCTTTTTGGTCTAATTTAAGCATTTTCCTTGGACAGAAGAAACGCTCTAAACGCTTTGTTTGCCTATGTTTTTCGAGTGAAGCAGTAGTTGGAATCCGAACCCCTCGGGGTTGGACATCAGCTACTGTTTCTTTTTTATCCCTTATTTCAATAGGGTTTCAGACGTTTTGATTTTCAGTTTGAAATTGGACATAATTTCAGAAAAAACTTAAAACGCTTAGCAAAAGATTGAAAACGGTAACATCCGAACCCACATGTCCAATTTGAATTACTCCGCAATCCTTTGTTTAAGCCCAAAATCGGATTCTGCTTGTTCCGGTGTCTTGTATTTTAGATTGAGATGAGGCCGTTTTGTGTTATAAAATACAATATAATTGTAGACAGCTTTATGGAACTCACTTTCCGAATGGTATTTTGTACGGTATAATTCTTCGCGTTTCATAGAAGAAAAGAAAGATTCCGCGACTGAGTTATCATACGGCACATACGCTCTGGAGAAAGACTGTGTTACTTGAAGTAATTTAAGGTAATCACTGAATGTTTTGGATCGATAGTTAGATCCACGGTCAGTGTGAAATATCAGTCCTTTATCAGGATGACGGCTTTCATACGCTTTCTTGAATGTGGATTTTACTAATTGAGTGCTATTAGTTGGTCCGACTCGGCATCCAACGACTTTCCCACAAAACAAATCTATGATGACACAAATGCAGTAGGATTTTTCATTATATCTAAAATAGGTAACGTCACTGACCCATACTTGATTTGGTTTGTCTGTATGAAATTCTTGATTTAAATGATTTTTAAATTTTCTGCTATCTTTTAAGTAGATAGACTTAGCACTTTGCCGGATGCTTACCAACCCCATATCTCTCATGAGTTCCAATACCGTTTCTTGGCTTGCGCGAAAACCGTTGTTTTTCAAAACCGCAGTAATTTTCCCGGCACCAAAAATCTGGTTGCTGTCATCATAGACTTCCTGTATTTTCATCCGCAGTTCTTCTCGTCTTTTGGCATTATAGGAGTTGCCCCGTTTGTTCCGAAGAATGTGATTATAAAAAGTACCACGCGAAACATCAAATGCCTCACATAACATATGAACATTGTACTGACCATAAAGATTTTCTATAGCTATAAGTTTTTCACCCAATGGAGCGGTTGGCGAGCAACTGGCTGTTTGAAGAATCTCGATTATACCTTCTAATCGCTTTACCTTGTTTTCCAATAAGCGAAAGTTTGTTAAGTTAACAGCTTTTTGTTTTACTATTAGTTGTTTGTCTCTATAAAATTTAATCCATGAATATAATGTGCTTCTTGGAATAGAATTTCCTTCGAGGATTGATAAAGCTGATTCACCAGATAAATATCGTTCAATGAGACTTTGCTTTTCAGATTCTGTATATTTACAATTCATGATATAAATCTCCCTTCGAAGTATTATAACATGAGATTTTGATAATTATTTTGTACCATATTTGCACTTGTATTGCAGAATGCCTTAAAAATATATTGCTCGTATATTAAAATGTTTCCTCCGTTATATCAATCTGCTTAGTATCATTAAACGTGAGAAAAAGAGCCATTTATTTTTAATAAAACAAACTACCCTTAATATTCAGTTTTATTTCGCAATTCCATTGGTCAGAAGAAATGCTATATATGTCCTATTTAACTATGTTTAAAATATTCTCGAACAGAATGAATTATTATTTCATGTTCAACATATATATAGATGATTATCATTAAAAAATAGAATGGTGTAATACTATGATTAAATTAATTGCTGTCGGCAACCGATTTATGAAGGATGATGGCATAGCCATTAAAGTCACCGAGCAAATAAAAGAACAATTGACGGACCATGTCCTTGAAATAATAATAGGAGAAACGGACAGTCAAAACTGCTTATACTTATTAAATGATAATGACTTTGTGATTATACTTGATGCTATGTGCAAAGGAACAGAACCCGGAAGCATTTGTATATTTAGCCTTAAGGATGTGATGTCGCAACCTTTCGGGTTTTGTATGCAGCATGATACTAATCTTTTAGAGCTTATGAAGTTGTATAACAAAAGCTATAAGGGTTACCTTATCGGGATAGAGATAGCCGATATTGGTCTCGGCGATGAACTTAGCCCTGTTTTAATGGAGATACTTCCGCAAATCTGTTCTAATATTATAATCACAATAAAGAACATAATATCGGAGGAATCAAGTCATGCATGATACTTTTTTAAATCAGAACCTGTATGAATCAATTGTTCGTTTATGCAAGATACACTCTATATTCAAAATTCTGGATATAACAATTACAGTACATTTACACAGTCATATAAGCGAAGAAAGTATTCGTGACCATTTTACCGAAAGAAACAGCACGCTTATTGGCAATTGGACAAATATATTAGTTCAAAAGAAAGAAACCGAACCTCTTACTGCAACAGTTGAGCAGATTGATGGCGAAAAGATTATTCAAGCTACGCTTTAGCTTGCTGCTAAAACTTATAACAACTAATTTCCCTTCAGAATAAAATGAATATAATAAATATTTTAGGAGGGTTTTATGATGGAACTAAACTTGTTTTTAGATTTTATTAATAACAGTATTAAGGAAATCAATACGGATATAGAAAAGCTTTACTCTAACAAATACAATAATATGCGGAAAACATTGGATCATCTGAACAGTGAAGTAATGATGTTAGATAATTACATAAATCATTTCAGTACTTCAAATCAGTTAAGAATTAATGATACGCCGGAACAGTATAAAATCGCGTTTGCACAACAAGCACAGCCTGTTGTTAATGGTACCAAAACCTTTACCTTAGAAGAATTAGCAAAGTATAATGGAAAGAATGGAAATCCCGCTTATGTTGCAGTAAATGGAGTCGTATATGATGTTACAAATAATGCAGCGTGGGCGGCTGCAACTCATTTTGGTCTCAGTGCCGGTTATGATTTGACAAATCAGTTTGCCTCCTGTCATGCAGGTGCGAATATTTTAAGCATGCTGCCGAAGGTTGGTACTTTAATTTGACATGAAAGTTGGTGATAGGATTGTCTTGGGAAGATTTAAGATGTCCTTATCAGGGAAATAGATCAAAAACAACTGCAAGTCTTGTTGATAGAGTAAAAGACGATATTGCAAACAGAAGACTTCAAAAGAAAAACCTTGTCTGGCTTGAATTAAATGGCTGTTCAGGTAACATAATCTCCCTTCTAAATGGTCAAAATCCTGATTTTCAGTATCTAATAACACAAATGACGAATTTTATATATAGTAACAGTTTAATAACAGCAGAAGGAAGTAATGCCATAGATCAATTGTTTAGCGTTGTTGGCAGTGATTACATACTTGCAGTAGAAGGAGCAGTCTCACAAAAAGAAGGCGGAGTTTATAATATCATCGGGAAGAAAAACGGCAAAGCTGTAACAGGACTTGAAGCAATTAACAAACTTGGAGAAAACGCATCATATGTGATTGCTGTCGGTGCATGTGCGGCACATGGCGGTGTATCTGCCGCAAGACCCAATCCAACGGAGTGTGTGGGTGTTCAAAACATCCTAAAAAGAAAAGTAATTAAACTGCCGGGTTGTCCGTGTCATCCGGATTGGTTTATGGGAACACTTGCTTACATATTGTTATATGGTGAACCACCGCTTGATAATAGAGATCGTCCTTTATTGTTCTATAGTACAACTATTCATGATCGTTGTCCACGGCGGTCTTATTTTGATCGGGGTATTTTTGCAAGTAAACTTGGTGAAGAAACTTGTATGTTTAAAATGGGTTGTCGTGGGCCTGTCACCCCAATAGATTGTCCGGTCAGACAATGGAACGGACATGTTAATTGGCCGATTGGGGATGATTCACCCTGTATAGGCTGTGCACAGTTTGGATTTCCTGATGCTATGGAGCCGTTCATCAGTTATAACATAACAAGAGGAGGTTGACCATGCCAGAAAAAATTATGATAAACCCTGTTACCCGTATCAGCGGGTTTATGGAAATTGAGGCTGATATTGCTAATAACTATGTTGTAGACTCAAAAACAAAAGGATTGATGTTTCGTGGATTTGAAAAAATGCTCTTGGGCAGAAGCCCTTTTGATGCTGTCTATTTTACACAACGCATATGCGGAATTTGCTCAACCGCACATTCCATGGCATCAACCCTTGCCTTGGAAAATGCCATGAATTTTGTTCCATCTGAGCAGGGGCGATATCTCAGAGATATCATTCACGGATGTGAATTCCTCCAAAATCATCTAAGGCATTTTTATCAATATACGATTCCTGATTTTGTAAAGTTGCCAGAGGAATATCCTCTTTTTAAAGTAGATCACAAAGATTATAGACTTCCAAAAAACTTAAACGATAAAATGGTCAAGGATTATTTTGAATCTCTTAGTATTAGCCGCAGCGCACATCAGATGTTAGCAATACTTGGAGGCAAAGCACCTCATAATCATGGTGTTTTCATTGGAGGTATTACATCTCAGGCTACGATAGATAAAATTATAAGCTTGAAATCTATACTTGATGATATTGAGAAGTTTATAAATGAAATAATGATTCCCGATGTATATGAAATAGCAAATTACTATTCAGAGTATTATCATATCGGAAGAGGCTATGGCAACTTGTTAAGCTATGGGTGCTTTAATAACTATCAGGATTTAGGAACCCTTTATGTTAATCCACTTGTTTATTCAAATAATACAATAACCGTCTTTAATCCTGATGAGATAACTCAGGAAAATGAATATGCATATTATGATAATAAGAATGAACCGGATATTCAAAAGCCTCAGGCATATTCATGGATTAAAGCTCCCAGATATAACAATGTTCCATACGAAGTTGGGCCGTTGGCAAGGCAATGGCTATCCGGAAATTACAGGCACGGTATATCAGTTATGGACAGGACTATTGCAAGAGTATTGGAAGCCGGAAAAATCGCATCTATTATCAAAGTCCTTATACAAAACTTAATTCCGGGCGTATCCGTTCAACAGGAGTACTCTATCCCAGAAAAGTCGGCAGGAAGAGGATTAATTGATACGACAAGAGGTGCGCTTGGTCATTGGCTATCTATCGACAACAGTAAAATAGCCTTTTATCAAATTATAACGCCATCTGCGTGGAATCTATCAACTCAAACAGGCAATATAAAGGGAACTGCTGAACAAGCCATAATTGGATCGCCCGTTAAAGATATCAATGCACCTGTTGAAATCGGCAGAATTATACGCTCCTTTGATCCTTGCGTATCCTGTGCGACACATGTTTACACAGACGGAAAGCTCATAAATTCATTTCAGGTTGTATAGTCTTGATCATGCCTATAAAAATTACTACAGGAAAAGTATCTGTAGTAATTTTTAATTTCTATTAGTGATGTTCTTCAGCATCTTGTTTTGTTACATGAACAGTCCCGAAAGGATGTTGAGGTGGGGCATATATAGAATACAATTTTAGAGGCACACGACTCGTATTGATGAGATTATGCCACGTTCCGGCAGGTATTATGATTGCATAATTGTCATAGACTTTTTTTTGAAAATTAAGATTATCTTTACTGTCTCCCATCATAACAATTCCTTGACCCTGTTCAATTCGTAAGAACTGATCGAGGTCATAATGTATTTCTAAACCTATTTCTTCTCTCGGCTTGATACTCATTAATGTAAGCTGCAAGTAATTACCTGTCCATAAAGCAGTACGAAAATAACTGTTTTCTAAAGTTGCCTTTTCAATATTAATAACAAATGGATTCGGTCCATAATCATTCGATCTATTTATATTTGAATAATCGGGATTATTTAATTGCGTATTATCGTTATGTCGATGTTGATGATTATATCGCATAGTGTCCTTCCTTTCGCAGAGTTTATTATTTTATAATATGCAGTGCATTTGGAAATGTTCTTAAAATATAAGTGGTAACCTTTTTATAATATCGCTGCTTATGAATAGTAGGCAACATAAAAAAGAGTCGTTTGTTCTTGATAAAACAAACGGCCCTTATTATTCAATATAATTGTGCATTTCATTTGGACAGAAGAAATGCCACAAACGCCCTATTTGCCTATGTGAAGCAGTAGTTGGAATCCGAACCCATCGGGGTTGGACATCAGCTACTGCTTCTCTTTTTGTCCTTATTCCATGCGGGTATCAGCCGTTTTATTTATCAATCTGAAATTGGACATGATTTCCGAAAAACTTTAAAACGGATAACAAAATATTAAAAGCGCTGACTTTCGAACCCGTGTTGTCCAATTAAAATCATTCAGCAACCTTTTGTTTAAGCCAAAACTCGGACTCTGCTTGCTCCGGTGTCCTGTATTTCAACTTTCGGTGAGGCCGTTTTGTATTGTAAAATTCCATATAATTGTCGACAGCTTTACTAAATTCGCTTTCCGAACGGTATTTTGTACGATACAATTCTTCGCGCTTCATAGAAGAGAAGAAAGATTCTGCAACCGAATTATCATACGGTACATACGCTCTTGAGAAAGACTGTGTTACTTGCAGTAATTTAAGGTAATCACAAAATGTTTTAGATCGGTAGTTTGAACCACGGTCAGTATGAAAAATCAATTCATTATCAGGGCGGCGGTTTTCATATGCTTTTTTGAATGTGGATTTTACTAATTGAGTACTATTGGTAGGTCCGACTCGGTAACCGACGACTTTCCGGGAAAACAAATCTATGATGACACAAATGCAGTAGGATTTTTCATTATATCTAAAATAAGTTACATCACTGACCCATACCTGATTTGGTTTGTCTGTATGAAATTCCTGATTTAAATGATTCTTGAATTTTTTACTCTCCTTTGTATATAAAGACTTAGCACTTTGCCGGATGCTTACCAATCCCATATCTCGCATCAGTTCCAATACCATTTCCTGACTTACGTGGTAACCGTAATTTCGCAAAACCGCTGTAATTTTACCGGCACCAAAAATCTGGTTACTGTCATCATAGACCTCTTGTATTTTAATCCGCAGTTCCTCTCGTCGCTTGGCATAATATGAGTTGTCACGTTTGTTTCGAAGAATGTGATTGTAAAAAGTGCCGCGTGAAACATTCATAGCCTTGCATAACATATGAACATTGTACTGACCATAGAGATTTTCTAAAGCTATAAGTTTTTCATCCAATGGAGCGGTTGGCGAACAACTGGCTGTTTGAAGAATCTCAATTATACCTTCTAATCGCTTTACCTTGTTTTCCAATAAGCGGAAGTTTGTTAAGTTAACAGCTTTTTGTTTGCCTGCTTGCTGTTTGTCTCTGTAGAATTTAATCCATGAATATAATGTGCTTCTCGGAATAGCAGTTTCTTCAAGGATTGATAAAACCGACTCACCGGACAAATATCGTTCAATAAGGATTTGCTTTTCAGATTCTGTGTATTTATGAATCATGTTATAAAGCTCCTTTCAAAGTATTATAACATGAAATTTAGATAATAATTTTGTAACATCCAATGGCAGTAAAGAGAGATTATCCGATTAGAATTATCCCACCAGTCGCTTTTTTTCTTATCCTGTCATTCTTTCGTGCAGACGGATAGTCATAATGCTAAAAAAACACTTAACATAAATAGAAATATTTGCGTAGAAGAATTATGAAGCTAATATTACAGAAACGCTGAGTAAGTCTGCAATTCTTACCCAGCGTTTCCTATTAGTATTCAATTATTTCATTGTACATTATACATACCATGGCTATTCATGTAATTAAAAAGCTGTTCGCCATGACGCTGTTCATCCTGTTGTATATGCTGGAGAGCTTGTCTAACCGTCGGATTTGCAGCTTCAAATATTCCTGTTTCATAGGTTCCTGAGACATATTTTTCGGTCGCGAGCAAATCACTGCAAAGGACCTTATCGCCAGTATTGTTCATTGCACCCTGATATGTCGATTGCTGCGTTTGTGCTGGTTGCTGCTGATTTTGTTGTGGATGGCTCATATTGGGTTGTTGTCCTTGAAGCATTTGATTTAGCATATCAAAATGATGCTGTTCCTCCGTAGAAAGTGTATTAAAAAGCTGTTTCAATTGCGAATCTTGAGCTTGACTGGAATAATTCTGATATTTGATAACACAAATTTCTTCCTGGCTTTTCTCATCTTCCAGAAGCATTCTTTCTTTTTGACTAAGTTGTATCTGCATAATAAACTCCATTTACCGCATTGCACAAAATACCAATGAAAGCTCCTGTGTATAAAGCTCATTTGGCACGTACTACGGTTGCCACTTATTACGGCTTAGCGGCACGCCGAATTTTTTATCTGTATAGGTTGAAAGCAGACTTGAAGTTTCCCACAACCTATCACACTCATACAATATTCTTAACAAATAAGGGCATATTATACTCAAGTAGTTTTTTAACTAATGAGATTAATACTACTTTTTGACTCTCCTTTTTAACTCTTAATGGGAAGAAAGCAATTTTCACAAATTACATTCTTTTACTATATTGTTGATATTACTATCTGTTCAATAGCTGCCGTTATCGAGGTGGACAAGTATGTCAAAATCATTGACGGAGCAATTGCAATTGCAGTATAACGGTATCCATTGTTTTGATGCTTTCTTAAAAAGATATATGCATAATGCATAAAATTATAAATAACACAAATCTTATTATTAAAAATGATTTAAGTGGTGGATTATGACGTGGAATGATTTTTGGTTTGGAGCTAAAGAACTCCCGTTTTGGGCTTTTGCCATAAGGGCAGTAATACTGTATGCTTTTTTGATATTGGCGACAAGATTTATGAGGCAACGTCAGATTGCAATTCTTGCTGGCCATAATTATCTGGTGGCGGCAGGAATTGTAAGTCTTGCAGCTGTAAGGATGGTTAATCCAGAATCCTCCCTTATATCAGGGATCGTTATCATACTTATATACGCTGCTGTAAATGTGTTCATATCTTTTCTTGACGTTAAATTTCCAAGAAAAGTTGACCGACATTCTACAATACTGGTAGAAGACGGTCAATTAATCAAGAAAAATTTATTAGATGCTCGCATAACCATCGACAACCTTTTGGGACAGCTGAGAATAAAAAATGTGTTCAGCTTTTCGGAAATTGATACTGCCATTGTAGAGCCTACCGGAAAGATTAACGTGGTAAAAAAATCCAAGGGACTTCCCGTGACCCGGGAGCAAATGAAACTTCCATTTAAAAACACGAGCATCCCCACAATTTTGATTTATGACGGGAAGATTCAATACGATAATCTTAAGTTAATCGGTCATGACTTCAAATGGCTTGATGAGAAAATAAAAGAAAAAGGATTTATGGAGGCAAAAGATATATTTTTAGCGGCATTTGAAGGTAACGGGACTTTATATATAAGTGTGTAAGGTGGTGATTTAATGGAAGGCATCTGGAATTCAGTACAAGATTTAAACGCATGGGGATTTGCCGCAAGGACATTAATTGTAGGCGTAATGCTCTATATCTCAAGCCGGTTTCTGCCTCACAGATCTGGGGGACAATATGCCGGATATGATTTCACGTTTTTCTGGATGATGGGAGGGCTTATCGCATCTCCACTTTTTGATTCCAAAATCAACTTTATAAATACCATAACGGCAGCGGTCACTATTTACATCATGCACTATCTAATATCATTTATAGGCGTAAAATCAAGGGCATTTGCAAGAGTTGTTTTTGGCAAAGCGGAAGTGCTTGTATCTGGAGGACAAATACAGAAAAAAAATATGCTTAAAAGCTTGTTCCCTATTGAGCTTTTGCTTTCTCAGCTTCGAGAGATTGACGCACCCAATATTGCCGAAGTCGATACCGCGATTCTTGAAACAAGCGGTCGTGTGAGCGCACTAAAAAAATCGGTGCATACTCCCGTGACTCCTTCCGATTTAAATATTTCTGTACCTGGGGGCGGGTTGCCAAGTATTCTTGTCAATGACGGAAAAATAGTTGATAAAAACCTTGAAGCTATCGGTCATGATAGAAAATGGCTAATGGGAGAGTTGAATAAGATGGGAGTAATGGATATAAAGGATGTCTATCTATCAACCATTGACGGTGCGGGAAAAGTATATTGCTCACAAAGTGGGCGGAAAGGAAGATAGCAATGTTAACTGAACAAGAAATAATAAACAATTCTTTAAAGGAAATGCTTTTTATGGAGGAAATGACTGCACAAAAATACGCCCAGATTTCACAACAGATAACCACGCCTAATCTTCAGAATATTCTCAATGGGATGGAAGCGGCTGCAAGAAACGATATTAAGTCTATATCTCAGAAAATGACCGATATGTCAATTGTTTAGGTGTTAGTCGGATTATTACTTGATTAGTTAAGGTAAACTCAAATTTCGAGTAAATTTTGAGATTGAGTTTGAGCTATTGTATTATAGCGATTATGCATATC
>Ga0209430_1002083_pt1 | contig 13481 bp, 12 predicted proteins | sample BarGraIncub1133A_FD_184504 | JGI IMG/M metagenome (GOLD analysis project Ga0209430, IMG submission 184504) | Arctic peat soil microbial communities from Barrow, Alaska - Barrow Graham LP Incubations 11-33A (SPAdes) (version 2) | ecosystem: Environmental > Terrestrial > Soil > Wetlands > Peat... | reverse complement strand
CCTTTCCTTCTCATTAAATTCAAGATAATAATCTTCCATAGTTTCTGATTCCATAAAGGGGCAACTAAACCCTGGATGGGCTCCTATAGAGAAGAATATTTTTATATTGTCAGTATTTCTAACTTTATAGGTAACTTCTAAATTGTTTTCAGATAAACTATATTCTACGTCTAGTTGAAATTGATAAGGATATTTCTTTAAGGTCTCCTCACTACTAGCTAATCGGTATATAAGCTTACTTCTGCTCACTAATATCACTTGAAATTTACTATCTCTTGCAAACCCGTGCTGTCCAAGATTATATTCCTTATCCAGAGCTCTATATTTATCAGCTTTAACCTTACCAACTATAGGAAATAAGATGGGTGCATGTCTATTCCAATATTGTGAGTCAGCCGTCCATAAATATTCTATGTTATCTTTCTTTCCTTTTATGCTTGTAAGCTCTGCCCCCTTTTCATCTGCTATTATTTCAAGGAAGTCATTTTCTAATCTCATTATCAATTCATTACCCCCTTATTAATTCTATGTTCTCTACTATTATAAATGTAGTATGCCTAAAATAAAATTTTATATTTAATTTGCCTTACTTATCTCTCAATAATTCCCCTTATAAAAAATCATGTCCAAACAAATACTATATTGAAAATATTCTTACCATGAAAATTCAACAAAAATATAGTATCAAAAGGAGATGTAGTATATGGCTAACTTTAATAGTGTTGTCAAATGGTTCGATGACGAAAGAGGCTTTGGTTTTATTTCTGCCAACGGAGGTAATGATGTATTTCTTCATCATTCACAAATTAAAGAAAAAGGAAATGATAAAGTTATACATGAGGGTGTATCAGTAAGTTTTGATATTGTAGAGGATGAAAAAGGTCCTTCCGCTATTAATGTTCAAAAAATATAGGTTTACTTAAGTAAATCCTCTGAAAAGGTAATATGGTATACTTAATTATATACTATATACATTTTTCAGAGGTTTATTTTAAAATAAGGGACAATCTATTTAATTATATAACTTTTTATTGTGATAAAACAAAATTTGGAGGGTAATTTTATGCAAGAAAAATCAAAGCTAGCTAAAATCACTTTGACCTGTGGGTTAATAGGGATTATTGCTGTGCTACTCACTATAATATGTGATTTCATATTAATTGGAAAACCGAATAGCACTTTTGATTTTTTGAAACTAGGAACTGAAAGCATGAAGGGCTTGTCTCATTGGAGAATACTTATGGGTACATTTCTAGGAATTATTGTAATACCCATTCAAATCCTAGGGCTAATACCAGTTTATTTTGGGTTAAGGCCTGCTGGGAAAGTTAAAGCCCTTTCTGTAGTTCTTATAATAGGTCATGCAGCAGTTATTGCAGTGGCATTTCACATGTCCTATGCATTTATTGCAAGTGGTTGGAACCTTTCTCATACATTAGAGCCTGGAAATATTGCTACTGTAAATATGATAAAAAACTTTGACCTTTATTGGAAGATAACTATGACAATAATGGCAGTGGATTTAATCCTTAGTTCGCTACTCTATATGTTCCTTATAATCAGAGGAAACACTTTATATCCAAAATGGATGGCCTTATTTAATCAAAGCTTTATTATGTTTTACACCTTCATTATAATTCTACCATTCCCAAATCCAATAGGGGGTTTTGTGGCCCCAGCTTTTCTTAATTTTTCAACTTTGATATTCTTTATTTTTTCCACAACTATAGTTTATAAAAAGCTAAAAATTAATTAAATTAATATCGTCTTTTTTGAAACTTTTCTTACCTCATAAATATCTAATAGTTGTAAAAAAGAATGCTGCAGCATCTAAAAGGGGTAGAAAATGCAAAATATATTTGACCTTGTTCATAAAAGTAAAAATGGAGATATATCCTCCTTTATGGAACTACTAAAGGAGAAAGAACAGTTTATTTATAATATTACCTTTCCCTACACAAAAAATCCCTATGATACCGAAGATTGCATATCAGAAGCATCAATAAAAGCCTTTGATAAGCTAAAGCAATTAAGGAATGAAGAGAAATTTTATTGCTGGTTTATTTCCATACTTATAAATGTCTGTAGGAAAAACATTAAGAGTAGAATTACTAGCTCTTCTGAGGATACTCTTGATCAACTCAGAGATGAATTCTCCTATGAATCTGCTGACGACAGGATTATTGTAGAAGCCCTGCTATCTAAACTTAGAAAAGATGAAAGGGATATCCTTGCACTTAGATATTTAAAAGATTTTTCTTTGAAAGAGGTTGCATTTATTATGGACATACCCCTCAGTACAGTAAAAACAAAGATATATAGGGCCTTAAATTTTTTAAAGGCTAAAAATGGAGGTATGAAAAATGAATGCTAATAATCCTAAGGATTTAATGGATAATGTTGAGAGAAATCTTAGAAAACATATTAAAGATAAAATAAGGAAAAGCTACCTTAATAAAATAGTTGGTTCAGCAATTGTACTATTAATAATAATACCAGGATCCACCTTCGTCTATGCCCAATATAATGGAAGTATTATATATAAACAAGAAGTAGATTTAGCCCGTGAACACAAAAATATTACAGAAGTAAAGGGAGTCTTTAAATATAAAGATGTTGAATTTACAATTAAAGAGATTGTTGCAGATGATACAGGAATGGAAGTTATTTACGATACCTCCGATCCAAAGTATTCAATAAATGAAGTTACTTTTGGTGACAAAGATAATAAAGAATTTTATAAAGGTTGGGGCTATACACTTCCAGATTTAAATTTAGAGGATAATGAAAAAGCTTTCTGTATCCTTATATCAGATAGTAATATTTCAAATTATATGCACAATAATCCAGTATCTTTGAAAATAAATAGTCTTATTGTTAAAGCTGATAATAATACAAATAATATTTTCAATAAAATGGGATCTATTTTCGAAAATAATGAGAAACCAAAGGTTGATTGGACTTTAAAAATGCAAATACCTATGCAGCAAATTAATGTTATACCCGTAAACAAAGAATATTCTTTAGATATTGGCACATTAAAAGTGAAATCCTTAACCCCAGGTGTATTAAAAAGTATTCTTGACTATAGTTTTGTACCTAAGGATAAAAATTTAAAAAGTATATCCCCTGTTTTTTCTTTAAGATTAGATAAGGAGTACCTAACAGGTAGTGGCGATGATGGTTATTCCCTTGACTCTGGCATTGGTGGAACCGAGGTCTTTAACTCTATATATTATAGAAATCCTGATGAGATAGGAATAAACCTTATTGGTTTAAAAGCGGATTATGATTTCAGTAATTCAATGGTTTATAAGATAGATAAGAATAAGTTACCAGCGGAATTTGATTGTAATGGGGAAAAATTTAAAATTACTTCTATGGAGCAGAAAGATGACTCAACTATATTCACTGTAGATTATGCTAAAACAAATAGGATCTATAGTGAGTTTCAGTTTACTGGCTCAGGAACAAAGGAAAGTTCGAATAAAAATAATAATGAAAGTATACAGTTTATAGATCAGCCCTCCAGGGACGGAATTTATAACGCTTTGATGAAAAAAATCCCTAATTTAAAAGACATAGAAAGCAAGTTTGGAAGCTTGCAAAAGGGATCTTTAAATACTGAGGTTATTATAAAACCCGGATCAACGGAGATCACAATAAATTCTGCTACTAGAAATTTAATTTATGATGAAGCAGAAGTAATAATACACAAATAAACCTTACTGATTTGAAAACTATATTGCTTAACAATATAAAAAATAATATATATATGTTTAGAATAAGTTCTGATATTGTGCCTCTAGGTTCCCATGAGATTAATACCTTTCCTTGGAGCTTATATTATAAAGAAAAGCTTAGTGAAATAGGGGCTTTTGCTAAGTTTAATGGCATAAGACTTTCTATGCATCCTGGCCAATACACTGTAATAAACTCTCCGAGTGAAGAAATTGCAAACAAAGCTATAAAAGATTTAGAATATCATTGCAAGTTTTTAGATAGTCTAAATATTGATTATACAAACAAGGAACATGGCTATAATTACCACAAAAAATGTTCAGCTTCTGTAAGAAATAATTGTAGTTTTCTAGAGTTTTATACTTTAATTGATGAAGTTATAAGCATACCTCTTCAATGGAAGTCTCAAAAAAACGCCTTTGAGCATGTATGGGGCTATGTAAAGGAAGCGGCTTCAAAGGGAGAAAGAAATCACTTTGAAAAGCTTATGGAGGAAGAGAATCCAGCTAAAGTTAAAGACTACCTAGAAATCTTAGTTTACAGATATAATAGTGAGTATCTTATGGATTCCTACTTTTTCTCTCAATAGCCATTAGTGATTTCCATTCTCATATTTTCATTATTATTTTTCTATGATTTTAACAAGTTTATTATACAACTCTTCTCTGTCCTTACCTTTAATAACTTTGTCCTTGATCTTTGCTATAGGTGAATCTGAACAAGCATGGCATTCACCTATGCATCCTTCACTTATTACCTAAAATCCCGTTGAATTTTATACCTACATTGGTTCTGGGACATTAAATGATTTATAAATTTCTCTTTGTTCTTTAGTAAGCGGAAATAAAATCCGAGTCCCATTAATTACTTGTACTCTAAGTTTGGCTAAGGTCATAAGCAATTTCTTCATTGTCATTTTTTTATATAGTTTATGATCAAGCATGACTTTGTGAATCTGAGACATAAGTATGAGCGATAGAAACCCGACAAATACCTTGTTTTGCATGACATCTTCTCTATGAACCCTCAGCCTTCCAAGATCAAGGCTGTTTTTAAGTCTTAGGAATCCCTTTTCCACTACATCTTTTTCGCGATATATAGAAAGTGCTTCCTTTGCATCTGATATATCATTGCTAATAATAACCATCCAACCAGCGGTCTCTAGTTCTTTACTTATAATGTCATCCTTGATGTTTATTGTGTAGCCTGAAGCTGACTTTTCAGAATTTCTTACAAGCAGGTACTTTGTATACTCTTCATTCTGTGTGGCTCTTACTGGGTTTTCCTCTGCGAGTTCCTTCATCACAGTAACATGGGCATATAGTTCCTCTCTGGTTTTCATTGCTTTAATTACATTGTAGTATACATGCACATAGACCTTGTGATCTTTGTCCCATGAACGCAGTTTGGTGACTCCTCGGATGGAATCCCCACCTAGCACAATTGTATTTTGCAGACAGTCGATATCTTTACTCTCACTAGAAACTTGATTTTTAGCAAAGTTTGAAGTAAAGGGGACGGAAATTATGAAACGAAGAGGTTTAGTACTGTCTAGCATGGAGTTAATGTTTTTAGTACTAAAAAAACCTTTGTCCATAACTATAAGAAGTGATTTTCCATTGGATATTCCATCCATCTTTAACAAAGTAGCTTTAAGTGTGCTTACATCCTTTAAACTACCACTGTATAGAGTCTGATATATGGGCAGTCTTGATTTCTCGCCCATTAGCATACACATATTGATTTGAGGTAGCTGCTCTTTGTCCCTGTTATATCCCCATTCTACATCATCAATTAATTTGGAGTATGAGGAAATGGATGTGATGTCAAGAGCAAGGTATTCCTGTTCACTCCGGGTTTTGCACCATAACTGATAAAACAACTCTCGTTCTTCATTGTTAACTGCGATAAGTAGTTCGCTAATTCGCTGGGATGACATATTTCCAACGGAGATACACTCTGTATCACTTATCCAGTCTTCGCAGTAAAGAAATGGATTTCCTGATGATACAAGGTAGCAAGCCAACATAAATAGCTCTTGCCAGTATTTTGGAGCAGCCTCCTCAAGTGATGACAAAAGGCCTGTGCTTTCGGCTATATGTTTAAAAAGATAGATTGCACCATATTCCTTTATAGAAGAGCACCTTATATCTTCTGGTGTAAATAAAAAATCTGTTGTAGGAATATCAATAGGAGTTCCTTTTTCAGCCATACGTGCAAGGTATTCAGGCTTATAAACTGGCTTTCCGGTAACAGAATCCACCTTCCCGATAAGAGTTCGCTTGTTTCTAGGTTTACCTTCTGTATTACGATAAGATACTGATTCATAAAGATATATTTTATCGCCAATTTTTTGCCTTACAATTGAACTCATTAGACATCTCATCTCCTTATATGTAGGTATAACTAATTATACCTACATATAAGGAAAATTACAAGATTAATAATTAAAAAAAGTTGAAATATGCCATGATTTAGCTACTTTATGAAGATTTTAAGAGGCTGCCTAGTAAATGTTTTTGTAGGTATAATTTTTGCATGGGAATCAAGGTTATTAATATTGCTATAAGTATTATAACATAGTTATGGTTGGCTTAATTGTCTATATATGGTAAGCTATTGTAATAAAAATGTTTGAAAGGAGCTTGTAAAATGGATGAACTAATAATTGAGAAATCTTTCAATATGAAAAGAAGATTTTTTGATGATGGTAATACAAGAAGTTATGATTTTAGGATAACCCAATTAAAAAAGTTAAAAACTGTGATTAAAAAAAATGAGAAGGAGATTCTTGAAGCTCTTTACTTGGATCTTCATAAGTCAGCTTTTGAAGCTTTTACTTCTGAAATAGGTATTATATATGAAGAAATAAATTTTACAATAAACCATTTAAAGTCATGGATGAGCCTAGAAAAGGTTCCTGTGCCTATAGTTTTACTGCCTTCTAAAGGCTATATATATTCTGAGCCTTTAGGGGTAGCCCTCATAATAGGGCCTTGGAATTATCCTTTTCAACTACTCTTTGCTCCGCTTATTGGAGCAATCTCTTCGGGAAACTGTGCAATGCTTAAACCTTCAGATCAATCAAAGCATATAAGCAATTTAGTTTCAAAGATTATAAGTGAAACCTTCCAAGAAGAATATGTAAGTGTGGTACAGGGTCCTGGAGCGATGCTTGGACCAATGCTCATAGATAAATTTAGATTCGACCATATATTTTTTACAGGGAGTGCGGCTATTGGTAGGAAAATTCTAGCTATGGCCTCCAATCACCTAACTCCTGTTACCTTAGAACTTGGTGGTAAAAGCCCTGTAATTGTACATAAGGATGCAAATATAGATGTTGCAGCTAAAAGAATAACCTGGTCGAAATATTTTAATGCAGGGCAAACTTGTGTATGCCCTGACTACTTATTAATTCATGAGAGCATAAAAGATGAGTTTCTTGATAAAATGAAATTCTACATCAAGGAATTCTTTGGAGATAAGCCAATTGAAAGTGAAAGCTTTGGAAGAATAATAAATGAAAAAAGATTTGATATATTAAAGGGACTTTTTGATGAAGGTGATATTATTATTGGTGGGGAAAGTGATAGAGACAGCAATTTCATTTCTCCAACAATAATAGATGGAATAAATGTAGATAGCAAAATAATGAAAGAGGAGATCTTTGGTCCAATACTTCCTGTTATTACTTATAAGGATATACATGAGGTTTTGGATATAGTAAGGAGAAATCGTTATCCTTTAGCATTATATTTATATACTAAAAATAAAGATATTGAGAACTTCATACTGGAAAACATTGAGTTTGGAGGGGGCTGCATAAACAACGGCTTGGTTCACTTAGCTAATTCTACCCTACCTTTCGGTGGAGTTGGAAATAGTGGTATGGGAAGCTACCATGGCAAATGCAGTTTTGATGTATTTTCTCATAAAAAGAGCATTCTAAAAACTGGTGAATGGCTAGATCCCCCCTTAAGATATGCACCTTATAGTAAGCTAAAATTAGATATTGCTAAGAAATTCTTTAAATAATATATACATTTATTAGTTAGCTTCTAAAATAATTTCATTTGCTTATTTTCATAATCTTTACTGACGAAGGCACTAATATGATCCATTCCATATATAATGCCAAGTCGGTCACATTCAATTGTAAATACTTCCTCTAGCCTTTTGTGATTTAAGGAATAACACTCATAAGAATTACCGAAAGTATTTATATATTTTTGTTTCAGGCCTGGAAACAATTTATCTAGCTGCAAATAAAAATAATCTCTTTGATTCTGTCTCAAAGTTACACCGAAGCCATGATTAATAAATTTAGCTCCACATTCAAAGGCTCTATTAACAAGGCTCTGAATGTTTTCCTCAGTATCATTAATAAAGGGTAATACTGGCATCAGTAATAACCCTACCATAATCCCAGCCTTAGATAATTCTTTCATAGCGTCAAAACGTTTGCTACTTAGGGTAACATTAGGCTCGATCTTGCGACTCAAGGCATCCTCTACTGTAGTTACGGTAAAATTAACTACTGCTGGGGAATGCTTTTTTATTTCCAATAGTAAATCCATATCCCTAAGTACCAAATCTGATTTAGTATCAATAACGATGCCATATCCATATTGGTTGATTAGCTTTAAGACTTCCCTGGTTAGTTTAAGCTTTTTTTCAATTGGATTATAGGGATCACTCATGGAGCCAGTGATAATAATTCCCTTTTTTCTTTTAGTTCTTAGCTCTTTTTCAACTATGTCAATAGCATTTTCTTTTACTTTAACTTCATCAAAATTTTCCACATGATAACATTCACTTCTACTATCACAATAAATGCAACCATGGCAACAGCCCTTATAGAGGTTCATATTAAAGTTGCTACCGTACCAGCCACCCTTAGCACTATAACTAGAAATAATTGTTTTGGCTGGTATAGTTTTAATCTTATCTATCATCTATCTTCCCTGAAGTAAGCAACCCCAAGATTTTTGGGAGGTGCATTTTTCTTTGACTTTTTCATTGAAACTACCACTAATATTAATATGGTTACAGCATAAGGTATTATATCTACTAAGGATTGAGGAAATTGTATTCCTGCATTTTGAAGTCTAAACCCAATAATATCTAGACCCCCAAAGAGAAAGGCTCCTGCTATTGCTTTATATGGATTCCAGGATGCGAATATTACTAAGGCGATTGCTATCCAGCCCCTTCCTGATACCACATTTTCCTGCCAGGTAGGTATATAAACTAAGGATAGATATGCCCCTCCAAGTCCACACAAGGCTCCTCCAAATAATATGTGAATATATTTATAGAGAGATACATTTACACTTGCTGCATCTGCGCATCCAGGGTTCTCTCCTATGGCTCTCAAATTTAGTCCTTTACTTGTGTTGAAGAGATATATTCCAAGCATTATAGCTACTATATAGCCAAGGTATACAAAAGGATCCTGTTTAAAAAGTATAGGCCCTATAAAAGGGATTTTACTTAATATTGGAAGGTTTAAAGTTTTAAAGAAAAGTTTTATAGCTTGTGGTGCTGTTTGGCCCACCAGTTGCCTACCAAGTATAGTGGAAAATCCACTTCCAAAGGTTGCTACTGCTAGACCTGACACTACTTGATTAGCCCTTAAGGTTATAGTAAGAAAAGCAAATATTAATCCACCTGCTGCACCTGCAACCATAGCTCCAATCAGCGCTGCCATAACATTTCCTGTTTTTAAGCCTACCATAAAGCCAGTGACTGCTCCCATGAGCATCATTCCTTCTACACCCAGGTTTAAATTACCAGCCCTTTCAATTATAATTTCACCAAGGGTTGCAAAAAGAAGGGGCGTTCCAGCTACTACCGCTGCCGTTAGAAATGCAATTAACTGGATCATCATAGAGCATCACCTACTTTTCTTTCAATCTTGAATTTAATGAAGAACTCGCTACCTAATACGAAAAACAATATAGTTGCTTGAAGTATTTGAGCTGCTGCTTCTGGAATTCCAAAGGAGCTTTGAATAAAGGAGCCACCTTGCTCCAGAGCTGCAAATAAAATAGAAATAACAAGTATAATTGGTGCACTTAAAGAACTCAGCCAAGCAACAATTATGGCTGTAAAGCCTACGCCTCCTGAAACATTATAAGCTAAGGTTCCACTTACACCAGAGGCTTGAATCATTCCAACAAGTCCACAAAGGCCTCCACTTAAAAGTATAGAAATTATTATAGTTTTTTTAATATTAATACCTGAATACAAAGCGGTCTTTTCACTTTCTCCCAGTACTGCTATTTCATAACCTTTTTTTGTGTATTTCATGAAAATGTATACCACTACCACCAAAATCAAAGCAAAGATCCATCCTATATGCACTCCAAAAAGGTCTGGGAGGATTGCATTTTGAGTGAAATTGGCAATTTTGGGAAACCCTTTAGCCTTAGGATCCTTAAGTGGTCCATATTGAAGAAAGGTTACCCACTTTATGGCAATATAATTCATCATCAAAGTTACAATAGTTTCATTTGTTTTCCATTTAGCCTTAAAAATTGCAGGTATTAGTGCCCACAAACTTCCGCCTAAAACCCCTCCAGCCATCATTAGAATAAGTAGCATAGGTCTAGGTAGATTTGGCATTTTTAGAGCAAACATAGAAGCAAAAAACGCTCCCATCATTATTTGTCCTTCCGCACCAATATTCCAAAACTGCATCTTAAAGGCTACTGAGACTCCTAGGGCTGCTATACATAAAGGTATAGCAAGTTTTATTGTTTCCTTTGTGGAATAAGCAGAACCAAAGGAACCCTTAATCATGGATTGGTATACCTGTATAGGGTTCTTCTTTAAAAATATTATAAATATACCGAAGATGACAAGCGCAAGCATAACCGAAGCAATTTTGATCATAATACTTTTTCTTTTACTAATTTCATCTCTTTTAACAAATCTAAGCATTTTTTCCTCCTACGCTTCCTTTACTTTACTTTTATGTCCTGTCATCATTAAGCCAATACCTTCTTTAGTTGCTTTTTCAGCTTGAAGCATACCAGTAACCTCGCCACTGCAAACCACCATAATTCTATCGCTTAACTGGATAAGTACATCTAGATCCTCTGAGATTAAGAGTATTCCAACTCCATTTTTTTTCTGCTCATTAATTAGGTCATATATTTTGTAACAGGTGTTTATGTCCAAACCTCTTACTGGATATGCCATAATAAGAAGTTTAGGATCTGACGCTAATTCCCTTCCAAGAAGTATTTTCTGAATATTACCCCCGGATAGATTCTTAATTGGGTAATGAATCCCTGGGGTCTTAACCTGCAGCTTTTTGATAATATCATTAGCTCTAGCTACTGCAGGCTTTTTGTCTATAAAGAAACCTTTTTGGGAATGGTATTCCTTAAGCATAAGATTGTCTACCATATCCATTGAGCCAACAAGTCCCATTCCTAATCTATCCTCTGGAATAAAGCTCATACTTATTCCCTTTTTTAATATATCTCTAGTATTCTTCCCTACAAGATCTTCTCCCTGAAAAATAATTTTTCCAGCCTTAACTGGTTGCATACCTGCAATAGCTTCACAAATTTCCTTCTGTCCACTATTAACTATACCAGCTACCCCTAATATTTCCCCAGCTTTTATATCAAAGCTTAAATCCTTTAAGCTCTCTATTCCATCTTCATCTACTACCTTTAGATTTTTTACCTCTAGTAGTGTTTCTTTTGCTTTAACCTTAACTCTATTAATCGATAAATCTACAGGATGTCCAACCATTAATTCTGCTAAATTCTCTGGACTTGTATCCTTTGTATCAACAGTAACTATGGTTTCGCCCTTTCGAAGAATTGTTACCTTATCTGAAACCTCTATAACCTCATCCATTTTGTGGCTTATAAATATAAGGGCACAGCCCAGCTGCTTCATTTTATACATTATCTGAAATAACTTTTTAGTTTCTTGAGGCGTAAATACAGTTGTTGGTTCATCTAGTACTAGAATCTTGGCACCTCTATAGAGCACCTTTAGTATCTCCAATATCTGTTTTTCTCCTACTGCCATATCATAAACTCTTTTATTTAAATCTACTTCAAGTCCATATTGATCTGATAAAATCTTTAGTTCTTTTGCTAACTTTCTTTTATTTACAAAAAAACCAGTCTTTTGGCCAAGCATAATATTTTCCAAGCTTGTCATAACCTCAACTAGTTTAAAATGTTGGTGTATCATACCTATTTTTGCATGGATGGCATCCTTTGGAGAAGAGAATTTCTCTTCTTTTCCACTAATAAAAATAGAACCTCTGTCAGGAGTATATATTCCTGACAGAATGTTCATTAGTGTACTTTTTCCTGCTCCATTTTCTCCGAGTAGTGCATGGATTTCACCGCTATTCACTTCTAAATTGATATTGTTATTAGCTATAACTTTACCAAAGGTTTTAGTAATTTTCTTCATAGATATATATGGAACCTTACTCATAGTATCACCCTTTTACTTAGTTTACTTTTCCTTCTACACCCTTAACAAACCAGTTAAAGTTTAGCATGTCTTTATCTGACATAACTTCTCCCTCTTTAATCTTTAGCACACCAGTGTTGTCATATATAGGTCCAACAAACACTTTATTTTTTCCTGATAATATATCAGCTTTTGCAGCATCAACAGCAGCTTGAGCGCCAGCTGGTGCAACCTTTGTTAATGGTGCTAAGTATATTATACTCTTAGCATTGTCAGCTTCCATTGGAAGGAAAGCACTTTCTGACTTCCAAGTTCCAGCAATAATCTTTTTAAGTTGATCTACATAATATGGTCCCCAGTTCCAGATTGGAGCTGTCATGTATGCATCTGGTGCTGCCTTACTCATATCTGAATTATAGCCTATAGACCAAACTCCCTTTTCTTCAGCAGCAATTTGTGGTCCAGTGGTATCTTGATGTTGAGCTATTACATCTACACCTTGATCGATAAGTGCTTTTGCAGCTTCCTTTTCTTTAGCAGGATCATACCAAGTTCCTGTCCAAGTAACTTTAACTACTGCATCTTTATTTACTGATTGAACGCCTAAAGTAAAGGCATTTATACCTCTTACACATTCAGGAATATTCATAGCTGCAACATATCCAATTTTATTAGTTTTAGTTTTTAAACCTGCAACAATACCTGATAGGTATCTTACTTGATAATCACGACCAAAATAGTTTGTCATGTTTGTCTCTTGTAAATATCCTGAGCAGTGAAAATATTTTATTTCAGGATGTTTTTTAGCAGACTTATCTAAGCCATCCATAAATCCAAAGCTAGTTCCAAATATAACTGTAACTCCGTTATTGATCATCTCTTCACAAGCCTTATCAACTTCAGCAGTATCTTCTGGAACACTTTCTTTAATAACTGTTTCAACTTTATCACCTAGTTCTTTTTCAAGGTATTTTCTTCCTTGATCATGAGCATAGGTGTATCCACCATCGCCTACTGGTCCAACATATATGAACCCAACCTTTATTTTCTTTACTGGAGTTCCTGCTGCTGGTGTTTTACTTTTAGAACAACCAGTTAACATCAATCCAAGAACTAATACCAATGACATAACCAAACTTAAAATTCTTTTCATTAAATTATTCCCCCTGCGTTTAAAAGGTAGTGTAAAATTTTTTACACTCCTTTTTTGATTTATTCCTTATATATCAAGGGTTTCAGAGTTTTTTAGATGCAAAAAACAATGACCCCCTTAATTTCATGCT
>Ga0209430_1002079_pt1 | contig 13493 bp, 12 predicted proteins | sample BarGraIncub1133A_FD_184504 | JGI IMG/M metagenome (GOLD analysis project Ga0209430, IMG submission 184504) | Arctic peat soil microbial communities from Barrow, Alaska - Barrow Graham LP Incubations 11-33A (SPAdes) (version 2) | ecosystem: Environmental > Terrestrial > Soil > Wetlands > Peat... | reverse complement strand
ATTGGCATCCTCCAGATTTGTTAAGACTCGCAACTCAACAATATCATGGACTTGCCGGTGAAGCTCAGCTTTTATACGATTTAAAAGATGTATTCAAATTACTGAATATACTTTTGCAAGAGGCTCAGATGTATCAGAACAAAATATTCAATAAAACGTGTTAGCCAACCGGTGTTGTGAGCCAGTTGCTTTTGAAGCAAAGTCCCAAGAATCAGAAGAATCAAAAATAACTTGAACTGTTGCAAATTATGCAGAGTTGAATTACAGTAACAGCGGTTACTATAAATCACAGGCGGCCTATATGAAGTTCTACAACAGAGAAAGCGAACTGGCTGAACTGGCCACGCTGTATGATCAGGCAAGCTCTACCGGACGGATGACTGTTCTTACCGGGCGCCGCCGCGTCGGCAAGACTCTGCTGGCACTGGAGTCTACGAAGAACAACAAACACCTTTACCTGTTCGTTTCAAAAAAGGCGGAGGCTCTTCTCTGTCAGGAGTTCATCGAAGAGATCCGTCACAACTTCAGCATTCCCGTTATCGGTGAGATCCGTCACTTTCGCGACATTTTCACCCTGCTTATAGAGCTTTCCCGCACTGAAAAATTTACCCTGATTGTAGACGAGTTCCAGGAGTTCTTCAGCATTAACCCTTCCGTTTATTCCGAACTACAGGGGCTCTGGGATCGTAACAAGGCTACCAGTAAGCTGAATCTGATATTCATCGGCTCGGTTCACTCGCTTATGTACCGTATCTTCCAGGATGCTAAAGAACCTCTATTTGGAAGGGCTGACCGGATACTGTTTCTGAAGCCGTTCAGTATTACATCAATATTTACCGTCATAAGTGACCATGGCTACACGGATATGCAGACACTGTTCAATGTCTACGCAATCACAGGAGGCCTGCCCAAATATATTGAACTGCTTGCAGAGAATAATGCCTTGCCTCGGCAGCAGTTGATGGACTTCATCTTCAGGCAGTATTCACCGTTTCTGACTGAAGGGAAAAATCTTCTGATAGAAGAGTTTGGTAGGGATTATGGGACCTATTTCTCGATCCTGGAGTTGATAGCAGCTGGTAAGACTGCCCGCAGTGAAATTGAATCAATTCTGGAGATTCATACCGGTGCATATCTCAGTAAGCTCGAAGGGGAATATGCTCTTATAGACCGTCATAAGCCCATTGATGCCAAGCCTGGCAGCAGACTGCAAAAATATTTTATCCGCGATAATTTTCTGAACTTCTGGTTCCGCTTCATCTACCGTAACCTGTCTGCTGTCGAGACCGGCAACTTTGCCTATATCCGTGAGATTGTCGAACGAGATTATGCGACCTGGTCAGGCAGAATACTGGAGAGGTTCTTTCACGAGCTGTATGCTGCCAGCGGGAATTACAACCGGATCGGCTCGTACTGGGAGCGTGGCAATAAAAACGAGATCGACCTGGTAGCGGTCAATGACATCAAAAAAGTGATCGTCATCGCAGAAATCAAAGTCAACAAGAGCAGGATCAACCTGACTGAGCTCGAGAGGAAGGCGAAAAACCTTGTCACGGATTATCAGGGATACAAAGTTGATTTTCGCGCACTTGGCGTTGATGATGCCGAATTGCTGTTGAATTAGATGATTTGTAACAGCCCAGCAGATAGCTGATTATGTAGGGTTATGGAAGTATATATCTTGATTCTTGTTCACATAAATGATGTGTTCACAAAAAATGAACAGAAATGTCGAGAGAGCTATATACTCCAAACAATATAATAAGCTAAAATAGCAACATATAACGTTGCTTTATATGCTTGATCGGTGTACTCAGAAGCTCATGATAATTTCTCACTACATCAACGACCTGCTGACTCAGGGAAAGTACTGCTTCAGTGGTGTTGAGGCAGCTCAGGCGCTTGGTTCCGGCGTTATTGCTACTCGTGCGGCACTGCGCCGCTTACGGCATAAAGGCGAAATTGCCATGCCGTTTCGGGGCTTCTATGTAATTGTGCCACCAGAGCTGAGAAACCTGGGATGTTTGCCTGCCAACCAGTTTATACCTTCGCTGATGACTCACTTGGAAGAATCTTATTACGCGGGACTGCTTACCGCAGCTGAACATCATGGTGCTGCGCACCATCGCCCTCAAGCGTTTCAGGTAGTAGTTAAGCGATCCCGTCCTGGAATCACGTGTGGCGGTGTGCGGGTTGATTTCATCTCCCGAAAAAATGTTGCTGCCATTCCCACCCAGGACTTCAAGACTCCACGCGGTTATCTAAAGGTTTCCACTCCTGAAGTTACTGCTTTTGATTTAGCTGGATACCCGCACCATGCCGGGGGACTGGATAATGCTGCAACCGTATTAAGCGAGTTGGCTGAGTTCATTGATGCCGCGAAGCTGGCTAGTATCACTGAGCTATCCCCGGTAGCATGGTCCCAGCGACTCGGGTATCTGTTGGAGTTAATAGGCGAAGCTGAGTTGGCTGAAGGATTAGCCGAATATGTGATCAGCAAGGATGCAGTGCCTGTTCGACTCTCCCCGACACAGCCTCACAAAGGGGTGCACCAGGATATGCGCTGGCGACTGTTTCCAAATGAAAAGATAGAGCCGGAATTATGATCCCACTCGACTACATCACCGCCTAGCGAATCCATGCACCTTGGCCGCAATTGTCACAAGTAGAACAGGACCTGATTATCTGCCGGGCTTTAGTGGATATGTATAACCACCCACTTCTGGCGGAAAGTCTTGCTTTTCGCGGGGGAACAGCACTGTTCAAGCTGCATCTCTCGCCAGCGCGTTATTCCGAAGATATAGATCTGGTGCAGATGAAACCGGGTCCAATCGGACCGGTAATGGACGCGGTTCAGGAAAAACTGAACCCTTGGCTTGGTGTTCCAAAGCGGAAACAGTCTGAGGGGCGAGTAACGCTAATGTGGCGGGTGGAATCTGAAGAAGGATTGCCGCTACGGTTGAAAGTAGAGATCAACTCCAGAGAGCACTTTACGGTATTGGGTTACCAACCGTTCAAATTCGAGATGGTCTCCCGCTGGCACACCGGTAGCGCGTCCATCTCTACGTATGGCATAAATGAACTACTCGGCACCAAACTGCGTGCACTCTATCAGCGCAAAAAGGGTCGGGATCTGTTCGACCTCTGGTATGCCGCACAATCACTTGAAGTTAGCCCTGAGAATATTGTTTCTTGTTTTTTGCGTTACCTTGAACATGAAGAGCATCAGGTATCACGAGCTGAGTTTGAGCTTAACCTGTTTGGGAAACTAAATGACCGACGGTTTCTTGATGATATTGGTCCACTGCTTACCACCGGGTCGTCGTGGGACTACCGGGCGGCGGCACGATATGTATTACAGACGCTGGCTCCATTGATGCCGGGAGAAGCTTGGGTGAAGACGGAAGAAGTCTATGGGGATTACTACCATATTGTTTCCTGATGAATCATCTACCATACTTCTGTCTTTTAAAACAAAAGGGCTACAGCTTAACGCTGTAACCCATTGTTTTTGTGGCGGAGAGGTAGGGATTCGAACCCTAGGTACGTTGCCGTACACCTGATTTCGAGTCAGGCACCATCGACCACTCGGACACCTCTCCGTGGAAGCTAAATTGTATAAACTATTTTGCTCATTATTTCAAGTTCGGTTTTCATGCCTGCTTTCTTGCTGACACCGTAGTCGGGGAGATCATTCAAAAAACAAATATCATGCCTCCTCTTAGCAGTACGTGATTTCCCTGACTTACGTCAGTCCAGCGGCAAGTTCCCTCCAGTACACTATGTCCAGCCGTCTGCAGGCACGGGTAACGCACACATAGAGCAGATTTCGGTCCAGGTCCGACTTCCTGAAATCCTTCGCATTCGGGTCGTACAGGATCACGTTGGCGAATTCCACCCCCTTAACCTGATGGGCAATCGTGACGAGAGCTCCCGGCTCGAAGGTCAGCTCACCCTGTTTATGCAGGCCATTTATGCCGGTCAATGCACTGTGGAGCATCTTCTCGTCCGATTTTTTCTTGCAGATGACAGCCGTCAGGCTGTGCGGATCCTCGGCCACCAGCTTCTCCACAAGCCGGCGCAACAGTGCCAGTGCGCCCTCCTCATCCGTTGCCTTGTGGTACTCAAGGGCGCCGGAATGCCTGCCGACCTGCTCGCTCTCCCTGTTGCTGATCCGTGCAGCCAGCGCCATGATCTCTTTGGGACAGCGGTAGGAAACGGACAGGGTTTCGTTGCTCACCCCGACCTCCTTTAGATTGCCGCGAAAAATATCGAAGTCGGCCGCATCGACCCACGACAGGATCTTCTGCTTGCTGTCGGCGCTGAGCGTGATGCTGTTGCGCTTGTCCGTTGCCGCGAGAATCGCCTCAAGCTCCAGGAGAGAAAGATCCTGTCCTTCATCGACAATGATATGGGCGTACCAGCCGAGGGCCTCGCGGATCGGGCCGTCCTTTTCGCGCAGCTGGCAGAGCCGCAGCAGCACGCTCAGGTCGGCAAACGACACACCCTGACTTTTGACCGAGTACCGCCGACGCAGTTCGGCCAGAAACGTTTCCTTCCCCTTGCCATCCACAAACAGAGCATCCAGAACGTAGGGCTGGCCATAAAACCGCCACAGATCCTGAAGCGGGTCGACCTCCTGCACTTCCGTGACATAGCGGGCCAGCAGGCCGGGCAACTGCGACGATTTTTTCTGTGACGTCAGGGTATCGCCCACAACCGGCTTGATGACCTTGCCGGTCAGGGTGGTGATGGCGCTCAACGCCCAAGCGCTGAATGTATCCACCCGCGTGCTGCCGAGCAGGTCGGAGGAGGTCTGTCTGACGTAGTTGCGGAGCACCTTGTTGAACATGAGGACCAGGCAGCGATCGGGCGAGAACCGCCCCGGGTCGTTGAACTGCAGGCACGACAGTCGATGGAGGCTCACAACCGTCTTGCCGCTACCGGCACCGCCGGTGATCAGGGTGCAGCCGTCTGTCGCTTCCGAGGTGATCATATGGAACTGATCGGGAGAGATCAAGGAAACGATATCCACCATGCGATGGTCCTGGTTCGCCACCTTGGTGTCGGTGGTCGTATGAAACTCCCTGGCGTTTTTCACCCACGTGTCGCCAGCCAGTTCGTACAGGTCTTCGCCGCATTCCATGCGCCGGAGGGAGCGTCTCACAATTTCCACCGTGTCACGCCTGGTTATCACCCCCTCCCGCTCTCTGCCCTGAATGGTTTCGAAGTATTCATCGCCGGGGTCAAAGTCATAAAAAAAACGGGAGATCGGTGCTTTTCGCCAGTCCACGACCAGAGCCCGGTTGTCATGGGACATGAACCCTTGCTTGCCGATGAGATATTCCTTGGCGCCGATCCTGCTGTCGCTGTCGTTGATCCCGACAATCCCGAAGTACGGGCTGTCGGTCATTTCAAACGCAGTGAGATACCTGGTGGGATCAAACTTGTCGTTCTCGATTAGCTTTTCCGTCAACGAGTTCTTCTCATGCCAATTGACCGACTCAAGGCGTTCCTTCTCCAGTTCGGTCGTGTAGGCGTGGTGATGGGCGATCTTCGCCCGGTTCTGCCGAGCCGTTTCCTCGATAGAGGTGAGCACGTCGGACAGACGCAGCTGTTCCTGCATGACTATGTCAAATTGGGGGTTTTCATTCATATGCAGATTGGAGTTAATCCTGTCATTTATTGAAATAGGGTGTGTAGGGTGTGTGCTGGCAAATCGTTATCATCAGGGGGGACTATACTGTTCTGCCCTTGCGGACAAAGCGAAAGGCCCTGGATTTACCGGGGTTGTAACCCCTTTGCCAGAGCCTCATGATGGAAATACGATAAACGTCCCACGTCGTTATATACGCCTTATCCGGCTCTGTTGTCAATGTGTCAGCCAGTGCCTGTTTGTTCGTCCAGGGAGATAATTGTTCTGGCAAGCTCTTCGTACACCCCTTCAGTATTCCGTAACACTTCATCATTGCTGAAACGGATCACCCGTAATCCGAGAGAGCCCAGAAACCTCGTTCGTTCCGCGTCATACTCCGCTGCTTCGGCGTGGCTGTCGCCATCGATCTCGATTACCAGCTGCAGCCCGGCGCAGTAGAAATCCACGATATAATCACCAACAGGTTTTTGTCGCAGGAATTTATAGTTGGCGAACTGCCTCATTCGCAATATTTTCTGCCATATTCTGTTTTCTGCTGCCGTGGGGTTGCTACGGTTTTCGCGGGCAAGGGTGGTGAGATTTCTGTTGTAGGGGAGGTAGGCAGAGTCGAAAGGCAACCCCTCCCCGGCCCTCCCCTTATCAAGGGAGGGGGACAGGCCTTTCTCTGATGGAGCCGGAACCAGGCCTCCCCCCTGATAAGGGGGGATTGAGGGGGGTTGGTCTTGACTCACCGGTTGTATTTCACCTTGTCGTGCTGCAGCTTGCCTGCCGGCACCGGCTGCTTCTTCTCGTCCGGATGCCCGATTCCCAGTACGCACTCAACCTTCATCTGCTCCGGAAGAGCCAACAGCTCCTGAATATAGCGCTCTGCCGTTATGTCCTGATTGTGCTGACGGTTCCGTATCTGTGCCCAGCAGCTGCCAAGTCCCACTGAGAGGGCCGTGAGCTGGATGATGATTGCGGCGATGGAGCAGTCCTCAACCCACACATCCGATTTGGTGCTGTCCGCACATACCACGATCGCCAGCGGAGCGTTTTTCAGGAACTCCGAACCATGCTGCTTGGCTTGGGCAAGCTGACGGAGGATGTCGGGATCATCCACCACGATAAACTCCCAGGGATTGATCCCCCGTGACGATGGCGAGCGCAGGGCGGCTTCTATCAGTATCTGCCTGGTTTCCGGCGGTATTTTGTCAGCAGTGAATTTGCGGATACTGCGCCGTTTGCGTAATAGTTCGATCATGCTACCTCCTCACGGTAGTGCATAGGTTCGCAGCTTATGGATCCAGGTAAAGTTTCGAGCATATGGGTTACCTACAGATAGATTATAGGTCATATGACCTATATAGTAAGTCAATATATCATCGGAACGTTTGTACAGAGAGCGCAGGTTGGTTGAATCTGGTCTGTCAAGTTGCTCACTCCATTCCGAAAACCAGCTTGAGCGCTTTTTGAGCCAGCGCACGTTCCTTGGTGGTGATTGCGCCGATCTTATGAACCAGGCGCGCCTCGGAAAGACACCGTACCTGAAAAAGATCGATGGTGGATGGCTTGGTCAATCCGTTGCTGCTGTCAGGCTCCAGGCAGAGCATCCAGGGAACATCGCGGTAGCGCGCTTTCAGGTCGGTAAGCGGAGCTATGACCTTGAGAGGCAGGCCACCAATGGCGTCGTCATTCAGAATGACGCAGGGTCGGGTTTTACGAATCCCGGCGCCGATTGTCGGGTCAAGATTGACCAGCCAGATTTCCCCCTGTCTCATACAAACTCCTCATCATCGAGAACGGTAAGCGCCGTAAGTTCCTTATCAGCGCGGTACTCCTCCGCCATCTCCGCTACGATCAGTTTCAGCCGCTCGCGCCGCTGCTCGGAGAGAAAGCGCTCCAACGCCATCTTGTACAGTTCGGAACGGGATATTTTCAACTCGGCTGAACAGTTGTCGGCCTCGCTGGCAAGCTCGTGGGGTACAGAAATTGTTACCCGCTCAACAGGGCGATCCTTAGTAAGCATCTTATTACACCTCCATAGTATGCATATTAATCATACTATCAATAAGCAATACAATGTGCAAGAGACAAATTCCTGCTGCGTATCTGGCGATGTAGCGGGTTGTGGATATTGGCTGAAAGAAGCAGAAACAGTAATGGCGGCTGATCACCGCCATTTGATGTAAAAAACGATCACTGGTATTCCCCGCGACACTATGAAACTGTTACCGTCTTATCCGGCTGAATAGTCATTTTCAATCCCATGCCGTGAAGAATGGAAAACAGGTTTGACAGGGCCGGGTTGCCACGGGGAGAGAGCATTCGGTACAGGCTCTCCCGCTTAAGATGCGCCTTTTCGGCAACAGCGGCCATGCCGCCCTCTGCCTCGGCGATATTGCGGAGCGCCAAAAGCAAGGCGTCTTTATCTTCTTCTTCAATGACGGCATTAAGGTATCCGGCGGCGTTCTCCGGGTCTTTAAGCCACTCAATATGTTCTGTATGATAATCGCCAGTTTTTCTTGCCATTGCTATTCCTCCTTTTGCCGCTTCCAGTAAGCTTTTGCCGTTCAACCTTGTCGCGGAGCGAATACAGCCACCCCAGAAAAGGAGCTTTGCCGTTGTCGTCAAGGTAGTATTCAAGTCGGAAAGGGGTTTCAATCATGGCAAATTGTAGATTATATGCTACAGAGTGTCAAGCGGATTGAATTAATCAGTTCTGCGTAGGAAATCGGTTAGCGGAAACAGCAATGGCGGCTGATCAGCCGCCATTTGAATTCAAAGTGAGCGATATCCGGAATTACCTCAGTATCGTCAGTCAGTGGCGATGAACTACCCCTTTCACTTGCCACCCTTCAGCGCATTCAGCCGCTCCTGGGCAATCTTTGCGTTTGGCGAGCCCGGATACTTGGTGACTACCTCTTCGTACAGTTTTACAGCATGCTCCCTGTTGTTCTGTTTCTCTTCGAACTGCGCTGTTTCAAGCTGCTGCTTCCCCTGGTCACCGGAACAGGCGGACAAGGCCGTGCAACAAACGGCCAACAGAATCAAGACGTATTTTTTCATATAATCCCCTTTTCTATTTTCAATTTGTATGGAGTTGAGACACAACTCGTGTATGCGACCCCTGTATAGCTATCATGCTAACAGCTACACTTGAACCACAAAACATTCAGGACTGTTATATGCCCAAGTCCTTCCAGCAATTTTTCCGCCCATGGACCGCAAGCTGAAAGATTAATCTCAAACGTCTCTTTGATGTTGCCCTCCGGCATAACACATTTCCAAATTTCTACCAACAAGCTACGTATTTGATCGATATGCGGCGATGAATCAAGAACACCTGCATTGACTTCGTCGAGCAACACCTGCATCTGTGCCACCATTCGTGATAGTGCGTTGGATGCGTCTTGCGTTTTTGCACTGACATACTTTTGAAAAATAACCATGCCTATTTCATCAAGATCATCTGGCGCTTTGAGTAGGTCTGATAGATGGTCTACATATACCAATAATTCGGACGCTGCTTGCTGGAGCAATTGGACCTTTCCCTGTGTCGTTTGCTCGGCCACTTCTATACCAAGCCGCTGCAATGTTTGGGCGTCAACTTCTCTTAGCATGTAGTGCCAGGTTTTTTCAGGAGCAAGAACCTTTTCTCCACCCCAGAAAAGACAAGACGAAAGATGCCAAACTCCATTCTGCAAATACTCGCCGGCAACGAACGGGACTATCAAAATATGCGGCCATTTGTGATCAAGAACATAGTGTTCCAATGTCCCGATATCCATAGGTGCAAACGCCTCTTCAAGCATCTGTACAAGCTTTTGATAAGCCTCGATAATCGCCAGCGAATTTTCTGCATCAAGGCGAAACCAGAGACTTGGCCGTCCTTCCCAGGGAACTGTCTCACTGATGATCGAACCGCTCCATCCTGAATCGGGCAATGTGTTCAGCCGACGCTTTATGTTGTCTCTCAATTTACTCTGAGCCCGATCAAACGCCGCAACAGCACGCACATCGGCTGAATCCCACTTGTTTTCGGGATGATAGACAAATTGATACCATAAGGCCCAGGCCGTAGTGAAAACGTTCCTCTCTCTACTTTCCAATTTATGGAGGCGTTCCTTGGCAACGAATCCGGATAACAGCTCGTGAAAAGTTCCTTGGAATCCGGCAAGTGCTTTTAATGCGTCACCCAGATTATGCAAGCTCAGACGATCTGTGCCGGTTTTGTAACCAAGCTCAGAAACCCGTCTTAAGTATTGCTCACGTTCATAATTTGTCTTCATCCGACCAATGGCGCTGTTGATTATCAGAGACTGTGCAGACTGATTAAAATAATTCCCCAGCGAAGAAAAATATTCGTTTTTTGTTTTCAAATACGGCTGATATGCCCGAAGCACAAGAGATATGGACTGGTCTTTACGGGTCTTTATGGCAGATTCATTGTCAGAAACACCTCCACCTTCACCGACCAGTCCCCATTCATCGACAGCTATTTTCGGCAGACTCAAATTCTGGTTAACCGCCCTGTTACTCTCACTCCATAACTCCTGCGGCAGTTTTCTAGACAGTATTTCGGCCCTGTTCCCAGCAAAATAGGCGGTCAAGGCTTTAATGAGAGTATTGAGTGCAGTAATAACCTGCTCTCGAACCACAACCGCTGTTTCTGCATATTCCTGCCATGTGGTGATACGAAAATGGAGTTCTCCCAGATTGCGGAAAATTGCATTGATTTTGACCGGCCATTCCGGAGGCAAATATCTCGACTCTACCGGCCCTTTTGCGGTCGGATCAAACGGCAGGGGAACGAAGCGGATGTTGTGCCCGTAACCTTGCGCACCATATGCTTTACGATCAGGGACATACATGCGCAAGAAGCCTAACAACTTGATAGTTTCAGTCTCCAGCCGATCTCCTGCCTGGCTTTGGTTCTTTTTATCCGTGCTGTTCGCGGGCGACTCCATGGAAACCAGATAATGGGCACGAACCATTTCGTCGGTTTCTTCAATTGCAATCGTTTTGGTTTCTGCGCAGAAATGTTCCAAGATACGGCGATGAAGAGGCTTAATGACCTTTTGGTAGACAGCTTCAGGGCCGTACGACAGGCTGAGGAGAACTTCGCCAAAACCTCTGAACGAGAGCTGTTCCAAAGGCCAGGACAAGTCCAACAACGCCACGGAATCAATCATTGCTGTTTCAAGTTTGAGGTGCCGAATCCAGAAATGCGCCTCGGCAAAGCCAGACCAGTCCGAAACGGTTTGTGGGGCATGCGGTTTGCTATCACTGTCATTTATCCATGCGATTAATCTGATAAAAACAGTCTGCCTGTCCGTTTGTTTCGACCGCAGATTTTCTACTGTATCGGCAGTGGAGAATTCAAGCAGCTTAAATGCCCCAAGAAGTCCGGCATCTCCATCAGAAGAAATACCGCTGATATCGAACTTCAATGCCATGTACCAGGCTTGTGTAAACAGTGTCCGCGCTTCGACAATCAGCGGCATGTTTGCATCCACATACTCTTTCACGCCAAGCCATAACAGGGCACGCATAATGGCCGCGACACCTGACCACGATTTGGGGCAATACCGGTAAATCACCTCAACAATACATTCAATATCTACCGGTCGCCGTGCAAATGCATATAGCAGAAATGCTTCAAGGTCAGGTTCCGGCATATGATTGATCGCCAGTTGTGCTGCGTCACGCCATGGCTCGAATACCGGGTCGGTCAATTCATGGGCAAGTATTTCCGAGCGAATGGGGTGCAACGCCTCAACATGGCGCAGGTCGTAGGAGGAGCGGAGGAGGTATTCTTCTTCGAGAAGTTGAAGAGTGCGGACAGGATCTTTTAGCTTCAATTCTGCGGCAAGCGAGGCTGCATCAACTCTGGCTTCAAAGGCGCTTGCCACCGCACAGGCCCGCATAAAAACAAGCTCCTCGGGAAATAGCTTATTAGTTCTCACCTCTTCTCGCAAACGAAGAACCTGATTGTGAAGGCGCTCTTTCAGCGATTCAGCTTGGGTTATAAAATAGACAAATTCCAGCAGCGGCCCATCACCGCCAAAACGAGCCCAGGCATCGTCGAATGAAGGGAATGACGCGGTTACACCTTGTTCCAGCAGCCGTTCATAGATGGTGCGTGCTTCGCTCTCATTGAAAACAAGAGGTATTGTCTTGGGAAAACCGAGCTCGGCATCTGAAACCGTATTCCTGGCAAGGTCTTCCTCTCGGATGGTAATAAGGAGGCGGATATTCTTCTCATCGAGTAGTTTTTTGACTAGTTCTGGCCACTCATGGTCACGGGGTGAAACATCAAGGTGCAGATACAAAGGGGCATTGACGACACGCAGATGTCCGGCCAGCGCATTGGCAACCCGAGCTATCTGGTTTTTGTCTTGCAGATAGCTAATCGAATAACGCCATTGTTCCGGCACGTAGTCATGCAGGAAACGCAGGGCTAGGGTGGTTTTGCCCTGGCCGGATGCGCCGTGAACAATCACCGTGCGAGTATCGGGTGAGAACGCCTGCTCTATCGCATTCAGTTTGTCATGGCGGGGAACGTCAAACCCGGCGAGGATGTGAGAGTAGCGGGTCGATATACCGTTGTAGAATTCTCTGGCAAGTTGTTCATTTTGACTTGAATCAACCTGTGCATCTTTGATGGGGATGATCGAATTGCCCCATTCCTGAAGATGAGCGGCGCGTTCGGAGTTGTATGTGCCAATGGCGTTGATCTTGTCTATCAGTTCGGAATAGGTGATCCGCTGTCTCTTCTCGGCAGCAAAATATATCCAGATAGTAAGCAGATCGAAGGCGGTTTCCGGATCACCTCCGGCTGCCGAATCACGTAAGAAATCAAAAACCTTCTTTTGAAGTGCTTCCTCATCGACTTTTTGCCATTGCAACCGGTTGAATAGGGTGTCTACCTGTGTATCAGTAAACTTGTGACCAAGAAGCTTTGTTCTGACCGATGCACAATGTTGCACAACGCCTGACCAAGCGCCTTCTATCTCCGCGCCGATTGGCCCAAAGCTGATAACTTCGATAGTGAGGTTGTCGTGTGCCGCAAGATCGGTTGAAACTCTATGAAAAAAGGATTTGGACTTTTCGGGTGAAAAACTTGAGAGTGTCAGATTGTCGGTATATGCCTTGACCTGCATGGTACGCAATGGTTGCTGACCACGGTAAACCGCCAGATCTTCAATTCCTTCTGGTTGAAAAACCAAGTCGCGTTCATCGGGATGTAGAATGCAGGCAAGCGTATAGAGCGCTTGTTTTCTGTAACCTTCTAAAGCTGCTTTTGCTCCAGATGAGGACAAATCGGTCTTCCCTTTTAGTTGCAATTACTCCCTCTCCAACGCCACCCCCGACGAGGCAAACCCTGATTCTTCTTTTCCAACGAACCAATCACTAAATTTTAGAGACACAATACCAAATCCATATCAACAGAATCCTTACCCACCCCGCCGATTATCCTCAAACATCTCCACCGGCATCGGATGCCTGAGCCGCCACACCACCTTGATCGGCCGGTCGCTCTCGTAACTAACCATATCCACCGGTCCCAGATAGGTAAACGGCACCGTGACGTTGTTCCTCTTCTTCTGGTCACGGGCAAAGAACAGGATCGTGTAACCCCGCTCTTGATGGTGAATCAGGTTCTGCCCGTCAGTGTGATGCTGCGCGGTATTCGCCTGAGATTCCCAGTGCATGAGCTCCCTGCTGATGGGATAATCGGCATACATGGTGCTCGGTGAGAATTCCTTCTCGGTCTTCTGAAAGGTAACCAGCAGCACATAGGTCTTTACGTCAGCAAAATGAAACGATCCCACGCCGGTCTGGCCAGCAGTAT
>Ga0209430_1002072_pt1 | contig 13535 bp, 8 predicted proteins | sample BarGraIncub1133A_FD_184504 | JGI IMG/M metagenome (GOLD analysis project Ga0209430, IMG submission 184504) | Arctic peat soil microbial communities from Barrow, Alaska - Barrow Graham LP Incubations 11-33A (SPAdes) (version 2) | ecosystem: Environmental > Terrestrial > Soil > Wetlands > Peat... | reverse complement strand
TTTCTCGCCGAAATTCAGAGTAACACGGGCAAACATACCCGGACGCACCTTCATATTACTGTTCTGGAGTTTGATTTCAACCGGAAATGTTCGGGTATTGGGGTCGATTGTCGGATAAACAAGGCTAATCATCCCTTCAAACTCTTCTTCTCCATATACATCCAGTTTGACCTTTACTTTCATTCCCTTCTTCATTTGAGTATAATACATCTCAGACGCATTGATCATCAGTTTGACCGGTGAGATACGTTCGATGGTAAGCACCGGAGTGCCACCACTGCACATGTCACCATCATCATAGTTACGAGCTGTGACAATACCACTGATCGGGCACAGCAACTGTGTGTTCTCCAACAAGTTCTTATAAGAAGTCTTCTTCACATCCAAAGCCATTTTGGAAGCATCCAATTCTGATTGAGAAGCACCACCGACCTTGAAAAGTTCATCCACACGATTGGACTCACTCTCCTGATTGGCAAGCTGCAGTTCCAGATTCTTCAGATTTGAAGCATCCATCTGTACGAGTTTTTCCCCTTTCTTCACCTGATCACCCACTTCCACGAAGATTTTGATGATACGAACAGGAGATGCGGGAGCAATATTATTTTTGACATCTGCCTCCACGGTGGCCGTATACTCCTGAGTCTGGGGCACCGGACGGGATACGACGGAAGCTACTTTAATGTTCGGTTTTACTGCACCTGTTGTGGTAGCAGCGTCTTTGTCTTTTCCGCCTGAGCACGAGCCAAACAATACAATGGCAATAAGCAATGCCCCTTGAACAAATCTTTTCATAGTCTATGTTGTTAATTTATTATTTCTGAATTTTAATGTCTTTACCTACCAACTTATCCAGATCAGCCTTTGACGTCAGATAGTCATAGATAGACTGATTATAGGTAAGTTCTGCTTGTGTGAGCGCCACTTCTGAATCATTCATTTCCAGGATGGTCCCTGCTCCTACCTCATATCTCTTCTGTGCGATCTCGCGTCCTTTTACCGCTTGTTTCACATTTTCCTTGTTGCTCTCAATCTGTTCGGCACTAGCCTGCATATTATCTATATAACTTGTAGCTTGCATCTCCAGTTGCTTCTCCGTATAGTTTCTGTTCTGAACCAGCTGATCCATCTGTATCTTCACTTTCTTGACTTTTGTAAAGTTGGATGCTTTGAAGAGTGGAATAGAAAGATTCAAACCCACAGAAGAATAGGGATACCAATCATAGTGCGCGATATCAAAATTATCATTCAAGGATGAATAGGAGTAGTTGAATGAAGCAGCCACTGTAGGCATGAAGCTTGTTCTCGTTATACTCAGGGTATTGTCCAGCATCTTTTTATTCAGATCCAACTGTTTCAAAGTACTGTTATTATCCAAACTGACAGGATCGATGCTCAATGCGGCAACATACATCTCCTGCTCATAATCTTTCAGGTTTCCTGTTACTTCGATTCCCAAAGCAGCCTCCACTCCCATCAGTACTTTCAACTGCAAAGTAGCCAGATTGACTCCATTGCCGGCAGAAACGACGCTCGGTTTAAGACTTCTCACCTGTACCTCAGCACGGATCTTATCATATTCGCTCACGCGACCTTGTTCATACTTGGCATTCACAACATTGAAGTTTGCCTCACTCTGAGCAAAGCTCTTCTTCAGCACCTCATAACTATCCTGTGCCAGCAAGAGTTGGTAATACGCTTTAGTCACCTCATTGACCATATCCAGCTTTGATGCGCGTGACTTTTCAACAGCCAGCATCACATCCGTTTCAGACAAGTTGATCGTCTTGTACAATGCCGGAGCATATACAGGAAGAGAGACTTGCAGTCCCGCGTTATATGAGTTCTCTGTGCCCACCTTTATTTTCATTGGCGTGTCGCCAAATTTCATGGCCATCGTCTGTTTTTCAATTACCCGTGAATAAGAACCCACGATTGATGCTTCGGGAAACAGTCCCGCATAAGCCTCTCTCTTTGATTCTTTTTTCAGTGCAATCTCCTGACCGGCCACCTTGATTGTAGGATTCTCACTGAGAGCAATCTCTATCGCCTTGTCCAATGTCAATGACAACTTCTCCTGTGCATTCATCGTGATACCGGACCAAGCCAGTGCCATTACAAGCAACAGAGCCTTAACTTTGAAGCATTTCTTTTTTATCATACCCAATACTCTTTTCAATTACGTTTTAAAAATAAGTTACTTGTTTGTTCGGATAAACTCTTCCAGAATCTCCTGTCCCTTCGGTGTAGAGATTCCCCTCATGTAGGTATATAGGATTGCACGGAATACTTTTACGAATGGAAATTTCTCTTTCACCTGAGAGTGCATCAGCCAATTCATCTGTTCGACCATTAACATGGAGATAATATCAAAATCGACATCCTTGCGAAAGATCCCCTGTCCGACACCTTTCTTAAAGAACGCTGTCGCCTCTTTCTGGTGTTCTTCCTGATCTTCTCTAACCGTTAGTTCCAATCGTGGATAATACTTGAACAAATCATCAAAGAAACGTTGATTGACTTTGAGCAAATCCTCTAATTCCCTTTTTTGCACTTTCAGAATCACATCCAGCACATTATCGGACTCCTCCATCACTTCTATCGCATAGTCATTACGAAGTTTCTTCTTATACATATAACACTCCATCAGGATAGACTCCTTATCTTTGAACGTCTCATAAAGAGTCCGTTTTGAGATCCCTAAGCTTGAAGCAATATCATCCATAGTAATGCTCTTGACCCCGTATTTCCCAAAGGAGACAAGCGCTGTTTGTATAATCCGTTCCTTTAAATCCATTCTTTTTTACCTTTCTTTATTGAAGACGGTGCAAAGATATAAATTATCTTGAAATAGAAAACTATAAAAACTAAATTAGTTTTCTTGTTTTGCTAAAGATTTAACAAAAGAGGCTTGAAGAAGGAAGCTTAGAAGGGCTTTGTGGCTTTTTATTTCTTTTGGGAGGGGGTGATAAGTCAAGGCCCGAATACTACATAGCTCTTTTTAATCAATTCAATTTTATTCGTATCATGCTCCTTTTTACTCACTCCATCAATCCCATGCATCAATTCATTTGAAATTTGTAACGGAGGTTGTGTACTAAAATCAGGAGGTTGTGTACTAGATTCAGCAGGAGGTTGTGTACTTATTTCATTAGGTTGTGTACTTGGAGCATATAGTCTTCATTATCATATACATATACCTGCGAATCTAACTTATGAGGTTCTGTACTAAGAGCATCGGAGACTTCTGTACTAAGACCTTTACCGGGGTTATAATATGTAGCTTTACCCTTTCTAGATAATTCGGAGCAAATGCACCCAGTGGCTATAACGCTTTTATGCAATTTGAAGCTACCTAAATCAGTCTTAATCTTTTTGTTTGCTTATCTTCTTTTTCTTAGATTCTTTTCGCAATATTTTCTATCTTTGCCTTTTGCTTTTTTACAATTGACCGAATTGAAAAACATCTATGCAATTAACACCTTACCACGCTAAATACTTTGCCCACGAGCTAACCAAAAGAAGTTCTTCGGACAGTATGCAAAAACTAGCTTCAACTTTTGTAGATGCACAAGTTGACCTTAATCCACACCAAGTAGAGGCCGCTTTATTTGCTTTTCGGTCGCCATTGTCTAAAGGGGCTATATTAGCTGATGAAGTAGGATTGGGAAAGACCATTGAAGCGGGGTTAGTTGTTTCTCAAAAATGGGCAGAACGAAAACGCAAGATATTAATAATTACTCCTTCAAATCTGCGTAAACAGTGGAGTCAGGAGCTACAAGACAAATTCTTCATTAATTCAGTTATCCTTGAAGCAAAATCATTTAATGACTTTGTAAAAGCAGGAAATTTCAACCCCTTTGCTCAAAAGGAAATTATCATTTGCTCCTATCAGTTCGCACGGTCAAAAGAATCGTACATAAAAGCTATTAAATGGGATTTGGCTATAGTTGACGAAGCGCACAGACTCCGAAATGTATATAAGCCGGGCAATAAAATTGCTCGGTCAATAAAAGAATCATTATACGACTCACCTAAAATTTTGCTTACGGCTACACCTTTGCAAAACTCACTCTTAGAGTTATATGGCTTAGTCAGCATTATCGACGATTATACCTTTGGCGATTTAAAAAGTTTCAAAACACAATATAGCCGAGTAACAAGCACTGCCGATGCAGAAGCATTTACAGTATTGAAAGAACGATTAAAGCCAATATGCAAACGTACACTCAGACGGCAAGTGTTAGAATATATTCGCTACACCAACCGTATTGCATTGGTTGAAGAATTCTATCCAAGCGATGAAGAACAACGTTTGTATGATTTGGTTACAGAGTACCTTCAATCCGATAATTTATATGCTTTACCTGCCAGTCAGCGCAAATTAATGACATTAATACTTCGTAGGTTATTGGCTTCGTCTACATTTGCTATTTCCGGTACTTTGGAGGGGTTGGGCAATAAACTTAATGATATTGTTACAGCTAATACAACCACCAATACAGAAGAACTTATTGCAGATGATTTTGAATCCTATGACGAGCTGAAAGATGATATTGAAGAAGAATACAAAAAGACAAGGCAACAACTGTTGGAAAATTTTGATGAAGAGGTTCACGAAAAACTACGCATTAACCTGCAAGAAAGCAAAGAATACCTTTCAAAATATGAATCGTGGTTGTGGAGCATAACTCAATTCAGCTTGAATAACAATGCCAATTTTTCTAAAGAAGATCACTCGTTTACCTTAATCAATAATCCATACCCTGAAGCACTTATTCACCCAGGTGAATATCGTATTGGAAAAAACATAGACGATGCCAACGTGTATCGTATCGGACACCCACTAGCACAAAAAATAATAGAGGATTGTAAAAAGGCAGAACTAAAAGAAATTGAATTAGTATTCGACTATTCAAACTCAATTATGAATATTGCAGCCATTGAAAACTTTGTTGGCAAATCGGGCTATATGACTGCTAAAATGATAAGTGTAAATTCCTTTGAGTTAGAAGAATTCATTCAACTAAGTGGCGTTTCTGAAGATGGCTTTGTGTTGGAAAAAGAACATTGTGAACGCTTCTTTTCACTTCCGGCTACAATAAACGACACACAACAAATCTTTCCTTCGGAATTTATTTCTATTATTGAAACCGAACTGAGTGCAAATAAATCAGTACTTTTGGACGAAATTGGACTGAGAAATACACAGTTTTTTGAAATTGAATTAGAAAAATTGGATCTTTGGGGCGAAGACCGTCGTAATTCGTTGAAAGTGACACTCAAAGATTTAGATGCAGAAATCAAAGAAATCAAAAAGCTTGCTTGTACAGTTCCCAACTTGCCCGAAAAACTAAAATTCGAAAAGGAGCGTAAGAAATTAGAAAACGAAAGAGATACTGCTTGGCGTGAATACGATGGTGCAGCAAAAGAAATTGAACACAACAAAGACCGACTTATTGAACAAGTTGAAAAAGGGCTAGAACAACGAATTTTAGAACAAGTTTTATTCACTATAAAATGGAAAATGTTATAATTCAGCCATTTATCTAATACACAAGCTAACAAAGATGAATCCATACATATTTACATATCATCACACTAATCGTTTTAATGCTGTAAAACATATTAATTTGTTTGTGGCTTTCTTGTCCGTGAAGTTTAAATGTACTACTTTTGCACCAACAGTACACACCACGCTACCCATAAGAACAGCGTCCCAGGGTGTGTCTTTTGCTTTTATAACGTTTTATAATGCGGTTGCTCTGCCTCTTCACAATGCACCTATGCAACCTTTTTTTTATGATAGTACCCGCTTTGCATACCGTAAGATTTGCTGGCGGTTTTTTTTTGTACCATTAGCACAGTAACATATGTTTGAAAAAGAAGCAAAAACAGTTCAGCAGCAAATAGAACTTCTTAAATCAAGAGGTTTAAACATTAACGATGGCGATAATGCAGAACATTATCTTTCTAACATAAGTTACTACCGCCTTGCAGGTTATTGGTGGCCAATGCAAGCCGATAAAGTTGAACATAAGTTTAAAGATAACAGCCGTTTTGCAGATGTCATTGCACTATATAATTTTGATAGTGAGCTTAGAATCCTTATATTTGATGTAATAGAGAAAATTGAAATTTGTTTAAGAACAAAATTAATCCTACACTTATCACTCGAATTTGACCCTTGGTGGTTTCAAAATACAAGCCTTTTTTCCAACTCAACTGAGCTAATAAAAACACTTGCTGTAATTGAAGAGGAAGTAGATCGCTCTAAAGACACTTTTATTAAAGAACATAAAAAGAAGCACAAGGATGATTTGAGATTTCCTCCGTCATGGAAAACATTGGAATTGACAAGTTTCGGTAGTTTATCAAAACTTTACGGCAATTTAAAACCAACCGTTAAATCCAAAGATATAATTGCAAAAGAATTAGGTACGGCTAATCATACATATCTACCAAGTTGGTTGCAATCAATAGCACAAATACGAAATTACTGCGCTCACCATAGCCGTCTATGGAACAAAAACTTACCCGGAACTCCTAAATTATTGCCAAAACCACCATTCCCCTGGCTTGCAGATGTCCCCAAAGAAAATGAGTTTCAGTACCTCTACATTCATTTGTGTTGTATGAAATACTTATTGAATATCATTCAGCCCGGCAATCTCTTTACTACTTGCTTAAACAATCTTTTAATAAAATACCCAAGTGTTGACCCTAAAGCATTAGGCATGAAACCAAACTGGCAAAACGAACCACTATGGCAACAATAGACAAACAACCACTTACCTCAATGAACATTACAGAGGAACAACTACTTAATTTCAAACAACTTTTCCCAGAAGTATTTACCGAAGGGCTGAAAGTAGATTGGGAAAAGCTCAAACTTACATTGGGTGAAACTGTTGACGCAGGCAAAGAACGCTACGGCATGAACTGGCCGGGTAAAGCCGACTGTTTTAAAACCATACAGCAGCCAAGTATTGCCACACTTGTACCTTGCCCCGAGGAAAGCTTAAAACCCGACGGTACACCCTACCAAGCAGGTGAAGGCTTTAGTTCCAATAATCATATTAATCAAGATAATCAACTAAATCATAGTTCAGACAATTTGTTTATTGAAGGCGATAACCTTGAAGTCCTGAAATTGCTCCAAAAAAGCTATTTGGGTAAAGTAAAAATGATTTACATTGACCCTCCTTACAATACAGGTAATGAGTTTATCTACCCTGATAATTATTCAGAGAGCCTTGAAACATATTTAGAATATACTGGACAGGTAGATAGTACTGGCAAAAAATTTGGCACAAACACAGATACTGACGGACGCTTCCATAGCAAATGGTTGAATATGATGTATCCTCGTTTGTTTTTGGCAAAGAACCTATTGCGTGAGGACGGTGTTATTTTCATTTCTATTGATGACAATGAAGTACATAATCTTCGGGCGTTGTGCAATGAAATATTTGGAGAAGAAAATTTTATTGAAAATCTAATTTGGAAGAGAAGAGCAACTCCTCCTAACGATAGAGTTATTGGAAAAAATCATGAATATGTCATTATGTATGCCAAAAGTAATGATGCTGTTTCATTATTCTTACAACCTAGATCTGAAAAATTAGATTCTAGATATTCTAATCCAGACAATGATGTAAATGGGCTTTGGTGTGCTTCAGATTTAAGTGCGAATGGAAAAGGTGGAAGATTGACTGAAAGTTGTATTTATGAAATCATTAATCCAAATAATGGAGTAGCTTATCTACCTCCTCAAAATAAATGCTGGCTTTATAACAAAGAAAAGGTTGATTTACTTATTAGTGAAGGTAAAATAGGATTTAGAGCAAATTCAGGAAGTCCTTTTTTGAAACGATATTTAAGTGAAGTTCGTCAGGGTGTTACACTTGCTACAATTTTAGATAATCATGGTTTTTCTCAAGATTCGGCAAAAGAAATAAAAGAAATTTTCAATTCTGATGCTTTTGATTTTCCAAAGCCAACAAAGTTAATTAAATCATTGTTAGTAGCTGGTTTAAATGAGGATGATATTATACTTGATTTTTTCGCTGGTTCAGCCACAACAGCCCACGCTCTATTGGAAATTAATAAAGACGGCGGAAACCGTAAATTTATTTGTGTTCAAATACCTGAGCCTACGGATGAGAGAAGCGAAGCTTTCAAAGCAGGCTATGAGAACATAGCCGAAATAAGTAAAGAAAGAATAAGAAGAGTTTCTACAAAAATCAAAAAGGAACAAGACGAAAATGCATTAAAAGAAGCAGGTTCATTATTTTCTAATCAGACTAATCAAGAATATAAAGGTTCAGACCTCGGTTTCAAAGTATTTAAACTTGACCATTCCAACTTCAAAATATGGGATGCTACGTTGGAAAAAGAACCGGAAGCTATACAGGCACGGTTGTTTGAGCATATCGACCATATTTCACCCGAAGCAGCCCAAGAGTCTATTCTTTATGAGTTATTATTAAAGTCTGGCTTTGAACTCACTACACCTATTGAGAAACTATCCCTTGCCGATAAAACTGTTTTCAGTATTGCAGGTGGGCAATTGCTTATTTGCCTCGAAAAAGAATTGTCGCACGATTGTATAAAAGCAATGGCCGAAATGCAACCTACACGTGTTATTTGCTTAGACGAAGCCTTTACAGGTATTAATGCTGATGCGCTCAAAACCAATGCAGTTCAGATAATGAAAAGCAAAGGAGTTGTAAACTTTAGAACGGTATAAACGGATGATGAAATTAAAATTTGACAGTTCACAGGAATACCAACTTCAGGCAGTCAGCAGCTTTGTAGATTTGTTCGATGGGCAAAAGTTGTATAAGGGCGATTATTCCATTGAAATAAACGACAACATTACCGAAGGTCAGGGAAGTCTGTTTCAATCCGAGTTAGGAATTGGCAATAATCTTGTGGTTAGTGCTGAATCTATGCTGAAAAACCTGCACGACATTCAGGAGCGAAACGATATTGGCCCTATTTCCGAAGCCGAATTTGAGAAAAACGGCTTAAACTTTTCTGTCGAAATGGAAACCGGTACGGGTAAAACTTATGTTTACTTGCGTACCATTTTTGAATTAAGCCAAAAATACGGTTTCAAAAAATTTATTATCGTTGTGCCAAGTGTGGCAATCCGTGAGGGTGCATTAAAGAACATTGAAATCACTGCCGACCACTTCAAAGCGTTGTACAACAACATTGAGTTCGAGCATTTTGTGTACGACAGTAAAAAAGCAAACCGACTTCGTCAGTTCGCCACCAGTAACCAATTGCAAATAATGATTATCAATATCGATGCCTTCAACAAAGACACCAATATCTTTAATCAGGAACGCAACCAGCTCAATGGCTTTAGTCCTCGTGAGTTTATCAATGCCGTTCGTCCGTTTGTAATCATTGACGAGCCTCAAAAAGTGGATAATACACCTAAAGCCCAAGAAGCAATCAAATCACTAAACCCGATTTGTATTTTCCGTTTTTCTGCTACGCATAAAAATCTCTACAACCTTATTTACAAATTAGACCCTATCAAGGCATACGAACAACGATTGGTAAAACAAATCGTTGTCGCTTCTGTTACTGGAGCAAACGCTCAAAATGATGCTTTTATCAAACTATTGCAGGTTGATAACTCAAGCGGAATTAAAGCTAAAATTCGTATTCAGGTGCAGGGCAAAGGCGAAGTAAAGGAAAAGGATTTTTGGGTAAAACAAAATGCCGATTTATATGTGCTCTCAAACGAACGTTCAGCCTATCAGAATGGTTTCGAGGTATTGGATATAAGTTGCGAGCCGAGCAATGAGTTTATTGATTTCACCTCAGGTCGTTTGTATTTAGGTCAGGAGCGTGGAGGTATTACAGAAGATTTGATTGATGTTCAAATAAAGAACACAATCAAAAAACATTTTGATAAAGAATTACAGTTGAAAGGTCGTGGTATTAAAGTTCTAAGTCTTTTCTTTGTCGATAAGGTTTGCAATTACCGTATCTACGATACAGATGGCAAACCAGCCAGAGGCAAGTATGCTGATGAATTTGAAAGACATTATGCTGAATTAATTCAGCTTCCTCAATACAAAGAATTAGATATTTTTCCTGTAGATAAATGCCACGATGGTTATTTCTCAGCCGATAAAAAAGGCGTGTATAAAGATACCAACGGTAGCACACAAGCCGATGATGATACTTACGCAAAAATTATGCGTAACAAAGAACAGCTTCTTTCAATGGACGAGCCATTGAAATTTATCTTTTCTCACTCTGCATTGCGTGAAGGTTGGGATAATCCGAATGTATTCCAGATTTGCGTATTACGTGAGGTAGGAAGTGCCAATGAGAGAAGACAAACGTTAGGTCGTGGCTTGCGTTTACCAGTCAATAGCGAGGGTGAAAGAGTAAAAGACGATAACATTAATAAGCTAACTGTTATTGCTCGTGAAAGTTATGCCGATTTTGCCAGTGGATTACAGAAAGAGTACGAAGACGAATGTGGTGTTACTTTTGGTAAAGTGCCTCAAATTGCTTTTGCAAAACTATTTGTAACTGATAGAGAGGAAGAAAAACCATTAGGCAGAGTGGCAAGTGCTAACTTATGGGCAGAAATACAATCCAAAGGTTTTGTTGACAAAAATGGGAAAATGCAAGCCTCATTCAACCCTACTAAAGAAGGCTTTTCATTGGGCTTATCAGAACAATTTGCCGATATAGAACTGGAAATTATCAACGTGTTACAATCGTATCAGTTGGAACGCCACATTAAGAAAGACGAAGAACCAAAACGCTTAAAAATCAACAAGCAAATCTTCCTCGACCCCGAATTTGAAATCCTTTGGAATAAAATCAAACACCGTACAACCTATCGCGTCGATTATTCAACCAATGATTTAATTGCTAACGCGACAAAATCAATTTCTGAAATGGAAAGAATTGATCCGGTAAAAGTATCATATCGTGAAGATATTATTGGATTGGAGAAAAAAGGTATCACAACCAACAATACAAAAGCGAATGAAATCAAATTAGAATATACAGGCATTCTACCCGATATTCTTGCATACCTACAAAAGGAAACCGAACTTACTAGGAGTACTTTATTCAAGATACTTTCAGCCAGTAACAGACTAAAAGAATTTGCCGTTAACCCTCAAAAGTTTATGGATGCTGTAGCTTCAATTCTCAATCGCGAATTACACCGCTTAATGATTGATGGAATCAAGTACGAAAAACTAACAGCGGGTCAAACTGAATGGAGTATGCAACTTTTCAGAGATGAAGAGTTGAAAGACTATTTCGAGCAGTCATTAAAAGTAAATAATTCAGTCTATGACAGTATTATTTACGATAGTGAAATTGAACGCAAATTTGCAGAAGCATTAGACCAAAGAGAAGACATAAAGCTATTTGTAAAACTACCTTCATTCTTCAAGATAGAAACACCCATTGGCACATACAACCCTGACTGGGCAATAATAAAGCATGACGACAGCACAATATATTTAGTTCGTGAAACTAAAGGCACAAAAGATTTTGAAAAACTTCGTAACACCGAAGCCGACAAAATCAAATGTGGTCGCAAACACTTTGAAGCCATTGGAGCAAACTTTGACGTTGTTGCTTCAGCAATAGAAATATAGTATCTGACTTGTTAGATTAAAAATTCTAATGGCAGTATATGGGTTCAATAAACTACTAATATATTTGTAAACAGATAATTGAAAAGTGTACCAGTTTCTCAAAGTAACTACTCAGCACCCTCTTTTTGTCAAAAGAAGGTAGTAGTCGGATAGGCATCCTGAATCCATTCCATCAAGGAGTTCATCGCGTTTGACCTAGGGCTCCCTCCCGTTTGCCTACCGCTGACTTTCCGTTCACCGAACGTCAAACGGAACAAACGCCCTGATGCGTGGATCCATGCACAAGGGTGCGTGAATCGGTTCGTCCTTGTGTTCAGATTTGTACTGTATGATATTTCTATTTGAACTGTATGTTCTTTCCTTTTGTACTGTATGTTCTTCCGGTTTCATCAAGTAGTTTTTTGAGAGTGGGTCTATTCCTGTTGTTTTTTCGAATTTCGATTTAGGAATGAGTAAAAAAGTACTATTTATCTACACCCCTCCACCCCAATATGCCATTTAAAGGCTTGTATGGTATGTCACTTTCCATTTTCTACATTTTTTTGCCACAATTTGCATACACTTTTATTTGCTCGGAGGGCTATTTCCATACATTATCAGTTACACTTCCAGTTTGTATAAAGAATTCTTCATCCGGTTTCTTGCTGATTCCACAACGGGTAAATAAGTCGGATGAGATTTGTCGGCGTAACTCCTTAACACTCCAACAACATCTGATACACTCTGTTTCATAGAAGTAGCGAGCAAGCGGGATTTCGACAGTCAGTAATTCAGGTATATGCGAAAAAGACAATGAACTTGCCAGTTTCAATGCCGATGTTATAAATTCGTGCGACGGCATCGCACCATTTATGAAGCCTTCTTCAAAAGAAAATAGTTCACGGATTTGTGGATAGTTCCTGTAAAAGGTACGCGATACTCTAAACAATGTTTCGTTCAACTAGAGGAAGTGTGGAAACCCTTCAGGTTGTCTTCCCCATCGGATAGGCATCCTTTAGTAAAAACATCTTGATGTTTGTTGCGTTTCATGTTCAGCAAAAGTCCGTTTCATGAACGTGAAACGGAGCAAGCGTGCCTATGCGTGAATCCATTCATACGGACGAAAGGATCCATCGGTTGGTATGCATCGACTAATACTTCATATTGCTTGCTTCTGATAAATGTCATTCCCGATTTTGTACTGTATGTTCTCCCAATTTGAACCGTATGTTGTTCCGGTTTCTTCTAATAGTTTTTCAAAGTCTTCAGTTCCTTTTGCCAAAGACATCAAGTAGTTTTTTGGCGGTTAAGGAATTCCTGTTGTTTTTTCGAATTTCGATTTAGGAATCAGTAAAAAAGTACTATTTATCTGCACCATCTACACCGAGATGTGCCATAGAGTAGCTTGTATGTCACTTCAGTTACCCCAAAAAAACATTGCTCTCCTTTATTTGTATACAGTTTTGTTTGCTATTTCGGCAAAATTCGTCTAAATGTATGCATTGTCATTTGCCGCGTGCAGCCGCATACAACGAACGAATGTATGAAAAGAGCCTTCTGAGCAAATAAAACTGTATGCAAATTAGGGGAGAAAAATGCAAAAATAGGAAGTTGACATGCCATACAAGCTTTCAAATGGCATATTGGGGTGGAGGGGTGTAGATAAATAGTACTTTTTTACTGATTTGTAATTCTGAAAACGAAAAAACAACAGACAGACTTGATCCGTATATCTTTTGAAGCATTTCTTTGCATCTTTAGAGCTTTAATTTCACTACATTTGCATGTTCAATCTTGTTAATCGTTATAAAAAATTAGTTATGGGAAAGGCACTTATCAAAGTAAAGAAATTTTTTAAAGTTTTTGGGCCCGGGGTGGTTACCGGTGCGGCTGATGATG
>Ga0209430_1002070_pt1 | contig 13540 bp, 9 predicted proteins | sample BarGraIncub1133A_FD_184504 | JGI IMG/M metagenome (GOLD analysis project Ga0209430, IMG submission 184504) | Arctic peat soil microbial communities from Barrow, Alaska - Barrow Graham LP Incubations 11-33A (SPAdes) (version 2) | ecosystem: Environmental > Terrestrial > Soil > Wetlands > Peat... | reverse complement strand
AAGAGCTTGGATTAGTCCTATGGGGGGTAGGTGACCATGGTGGTGGTCCATCAAGAATTGATCTCAATAACTTAAAAAAGTTTATAAAGGATACTAAGGATTATGAAATAGTACACTCAACACCGGAGAATTACTTTAAGGAAGTTAAAGCAAGGGGATTGGAGCTTCCACGGCATGAGGGAGATCTAAATTCTTGGGCTGCAGGTTGCTATACTTCCCAAATACGTATAAAACAAAAACACAGGCTCCTCGAAAATGAAATATTTATGCTGGAAAAGATGATGTCGCATGCCTCACTACAGAACTATCTTAAATACACAAAGGGTGAAATACATGAAGCATTACTAGATCTCATGGTTTCGCAGTTCCATGATATACTCCCTGGTTCCTCTATTCAACCAGTGGAAGATGCATCCATAAGGCTACTTGATCACGGCTTAGAAATAGTTTCAAAGCTAAAGGCAAGAGCATTCTTTTCCTTAGCACAAGGACAAGAAAAAGCAAAGGAAGGAGAGATTCCAATACTGATATACAATCCTCATCCCTATAAAATTAAAGGTAACTTCCAATGCGAATTTCAACTAGCTGATCAAAACTTGGAGGATGAATTTACTTTGCCTACCGTTTATCAAAACGGAGAAAAGGTACCTTCACAGCCTGAAAAAGAATTGAGTAATTTAAATATGGATTGGAGAAAAAGAGTTGTAATTTATACTGAGCTAGAGCCTTCATCAATGAACAGATTTGATTGTAGATTAGAAATTCTCCCTGAAAAACCAAAGATGGATCTAAAAGCTGAGAATGGTAAAATATCATTTAAAACAGAGGAATTGGATGTAGAAATAAATTGCTCAACTGGACTGATAGATAGATATTCAGTTAATGGTAAGAACTATTTAATGCCAAATGCCTTTCTTCCTTTAGCGATTGAGGATAATGAGGATCCTTGGGGAATGACAGTAAATAACAGATTCAGAAATATAAAAGGATCCTTTAAGCTTCTCTCAAGAGAGGAAGGAAGTAAATTCTCTGGAGTTAAAGAACAGCTTCTAGATTCAGTAAGAGTGGTAGAGGATGGCGAAGTGAGAACTGTGGTAGAAGCAGTATTTAAATATGAAAACTCTTTTATATGCCAAACCTATAAGCTCCCAAAGAAAGGTACAGAATTAGAAGTGCAAATAAGGGTACAATGGGCAGAAAAGAGCACTATGCTAAAGTTATCAGTTCCTACTATATATAAAGAAGCAAAATATTTTGGACAGGTAGCTTTTGGTGTTCAGGAACTTCCTTTAGACGGGAAAGAGGGGGTTTCACAAAAGTGGGTAGCTATTGTTTCTGACAAGGATAATGGAGCCTTTACTTGTATTAATGATGGGGTCTATGGCTCGGATTTTAAGAATGGTGAATTGCGTTTATCCCTTCTTCGTTCACCAGGCTATAGTGGCCATCCAATTCAGAATAGATCTATATTGCCGCAGGATAGGTTTTCACCAAGAATCGATCAAGGGGAAAGACTATTTAACTTCTGGTTCAATTGTGGAGATTTAAGCTCTCGTCTGGAAAGTATAGAAAAGGAAGCCATTATGCATAACGAAAAGCCTTTTGTATTATCCTTCTTTCCATCGGGGTTAGGTAAAAAGCCTGTTCCACTAATTGAAATTTCAGATGCAACAGTGCAAATGAGTACCTTCAAAAAAGCTGAGAATAGTGAAGACTATATAATTAGATTGTTTGAAAGCACAGGTAATCCAAGAAAAACAGAAATTGTTATACCATATTTAAATATAAAAGAAAAAGTTTCACTAGGAAAATTTGAAATAAAGACTCTCAAACTCAACCTAGGTGATAATAAGCTTATTGAAACTAAATTGATGGAATAAAAGTTGAGATAAAAATTTAAAAGACCTTAATTATGAGGGACTTATTCCATTAATCCCTAAAGCTTAATGGAATAAGTCTATCATATTTGTTATAATTGATTTAGAACATGATAGGTATAAACAAAAATTAAAACGATTACATATTTTAATTTTATAATCTGTAAACTAGCAAAGTAGCTTAAAGAGCTCTGGCGTTATTTATATCAAGAAAATATAGGAGGGTATATATGTTTAATGTTTTGATAGTTGATGATAACCAAATCGTATTAGATGGGTTAGTAAAGTTTGTGAACTGGGCGGAGCTGGGATATAAAGTTATTGGAGTAGCCTTATCTCCAGATGAAGCTATAAAAATTATTGAAACTGAATATGTAGATGTAATACTATCGGATGTTGTAATGCCAGGGAAAACAGGTTTTGATCTTATTAAGGAAGCCCAACAAATTAACCCTATTATAAAAACTGTAATATTAAGTAGTTTTGGTGAATTTAAATATGCTCAAGAAGCTATGAGACTTGGAGCATATGATTATCTGGTGAAGCCAGTGGATTTTGGGGAACTAAAGAGAGTCTTTAATGAAATAAAGTCTAAGTTAGAGAAAGAAATCCTAGAAAAGCAAGAACAAGGAGATTATAGGGCTATAACTCAAGTTCAATTCATTAATAATTTAGTTAATGGCTTTTATTGTGACATAGAAGAAATAATGGAGAAAGCTTACAATATAGGGTTTGAACTATTAGATGGAGATTTTTGTGTAGTAAGATTATTATTGGAGGAGGATGTAGAGGGGAATATAAGTGTTAGAGAAAAGAATTATTCAGAAATACATAAAGGTATTGCTGAGGAGATGAAGGGCTATCTAATTAATTTTGGTGAAGTTTATACCTTTAACAGTAACTTATTTGAGACTGGTGCACTTTTTTATCCTAATTCTGTTCATGAACTAAGAAATATTTTGGACAAGTTTCCAGAAAGATTTAAGGTTTCAGAATTCGAGAAGGTATATTTAGGGATTGGTAACAATTATTCTAATAGTTCTGACATATCAAAATCCTTTTCTGAAGCTGGGAAAGCCCTTGAATATAGACATGTCGATAAAGAGAGTAATATATTTTATTTTAGTGAACTTTCAGAAGGTATTAACGATGAAATTGTTGTATCAAATTCTAAATATAAGGCAAGAGGAATGGCAATAGAAAATGTGATAACCTATATTAATGAACATTATAATGAAGATATTACTTTGCAAAGACTATCAGAGATTGCATATGTCCATCCAACATATTTAAGCAAATTATTCAAAGAAAAAAGTGGGGAAAACTTCATGGATTTTTTGATGAAGGTAAGAGTAGAAAGGGCTAAAGTACTACTTAAGGATTTATCCTACCATATATATGATGTTTGTCAGATGGTTGGCTACGAGAGTCCAAAGCACTTTAGTAAGGTTTTTAAAGAAATCACAGGAATTACTCCAAAGGAGTTTAGAAATGGTTCTTAGACATCAGATTGGTGATTATTAAAACTAAAAGGGTAGGTGGAGTATGGGAAAACTTAAAATACATGAAGGATTAAGCAAAATCCTAAAAAATTTTACAAGGCAAGTTAGAAAGGTAAGTATATATAAAAGACTCATAATTTCCTTTTTAATTATTTCCATAATTCCAAATTTGATAATAGTCTACTATACTTTTAAGATTAGCTCTGATGAAATGGTAAAAAGAGTTTCCAACAGTTCTTCACAGGCGATAAAAAGTGTAGAATTTAATATAAATGACAAACTGAAAATATATGAAACACTCTCAAATCAAATCAATCAAAATCAATCTATTATAGATTTAATTAAAGAGTGTAATGCTTCAAAGCAAAGAAATGATGATGCTTCCAAAATTCAATATGGAAATGAAAAGAAGGAAATTGGAAGAATTCTTTACAAGTTATCCTTCACAAATGATTTAAGCAATATAGAGATAGTATCAAATGATGATGAATTTACACAGTTTAGTGATGGAGTAAAACCTATACCAATTTTAAAGGATATATCAAGCTATCGCCAAAGACAGAATTACCAAAAGGCTCTTATTGGACAATATTGGTCTGATTGGACGGATACATCCCATGAAAATGGAGTATTTCAAGTTAATCAAGTTAATGGGGAGGGAACCACTTATCTTGGCAATTATTTAACCCTTTCCAATCCCATACTTGATGATGAAAACCATAAACCCCTTGGAGTAATAATAATTACAATTCCAACAAAGATCTTTTCTGATATGGTTGATTTCCAGAATATGTATGATGAAAATGAAGTTGTTTTTTTAACTGGTAAACTTGGGATTTTATATGTATTAAACGGTAGATATAGTGTGGATATGCCTGATAAAAGTATCTTAAATAAGATTGTAGCAAAGCAACAGGGAAACTTTGTAGAGACTATAGAAAACAAGGAAAATATATTTTCCTTTGGTAAGGTAGACAAAGCTGATATGGTGGTTACCTATATGGTAGAGAAATCTAAAGCATTAAATAGCGTGTATAAAGTGAGAAATATAATTTTTGAAGTAACTATTGTATGTGTTTTATGTGGGATGCTACTTGCATACTTTGTTACGTCAAGTATCTCAAAACCCTTGAATAAACTGAAAAAAACTATGGAGAGAGTAGAAGCGAAAGGATTAGAATTTGAGTATAGAGATAGTAGCAAAGATGAAATTGGGACATTAGGTATAAAATTTAATAATATGCTGCAAGGTATAAGGAATTTGATGGATACAGTGATGGATAAGGAATTGTCAAGAAAAAATGAGGAGATAAAGAGAAAACAAGCTGAGCTGGATGCTCTTCAAATGCAAATAAAGGATCATTTTATTTACAATACTTTAGATTTAATACGGTGGAATGCTATGTTTATTGAAAATGGTGAAGGGTTACTAAGCAAAATGATATCAGATTTTTCAGTTTTTTTAAGGTTTAGCACCAAGAAAACTAATAAATTGGTGGAGATAAGTGAAGAAATAGCACATATTTACGCTTATTTGAAGGTGCTCCAATTTAATAAAGAAATGGAACTGGATATTGTGAATTATATCAAGGATGAATCAATCCTACATTGTAAAATTACGAAGTTAACCTTTCAACCTATAGTTGAAAATGCGCTAAAGTATGGTTTTGGAAATATTAAAATACATCCACGAATAACTATAAGTGCCTATAATTCTAAAGGTGATTTATTTATTGAAATTAAGGATAATGGAAAAGGAATGTCAAAAGAAATGCGAAACAAACTAAATCAGCAGTTGGAATTGGAGGATTACAAAGGGGGAAGTATTGGTTTGCCTAATATAAATGAAAGAATTAAGCTTAATTTTGGTAACCAGTATGGTTTAAGAATTGAAACGGAGGAAGGTAAGTACACTTGTGTAATAATACATATTCCAAACATTAAACAAGATACAATTTAAAGTGGTTAATTCTACTACCCTTTTATTAATTTAGGGTTATTTAAATATATACTAGAATCCTGTAAAATAGAAAATGTAAACGATACAAATAACTAATTTAGGGGGAATATTAAAAATGGTTAAAAAAACAGTTAGTCTAGCTATCATAGCAGCACTTTCAGTTTCACTATTAGCTGGCTGTGGAACAAAAAAAGTAGCTACAAATACTACAAAAAAAGTAACTTTAACATTATGGGAGCAGGCGGCAACTAAAACTCAGGTACAGACAGACTTGGAAGCTTCATTTATGAAAAAATATCCAAATATTAAGCTTAATATTGTTGAACAAGCTGATATGGGAACTTCAGCCTATCTATCTGCAATTGCTGCAGGTAATGCACCATCAGTTATGGGTGGAGGATATCCAACTGCTATGGCATACATTTATGACAATGCAGTTATGCCAATTGATGATTATATAGCAAAGACTCCTGATTTTAAAAACTTTGTTAAGGACCAGGTTGAAAATTTCTTAGTAAATGGTAAGCATTACGCCATTCCAACGGGTAAGTACACAATGGGCTTCCTTTATAACAAGCCATTATTTACTGCTGCAGGAATAACAGCTGTTCCAACTACTTGGGATGAATTAGAAGCAGATGCTAAGAAGCTTACTATACCTGCAAAGCAACAGTATGGTTTTGGGTTAGATGGAACTCAATGGGCTAGTTGGCATTTAGAACAGTTTGTATGGGAAGCTGGTGGAGATTTATCCAAGAAAAACGCTGATGGAACTGCTACTTTAACTTTTGATGATCCAGCAGTTTTAACAGCTGCAAATTTCTACAGAAAATTAAAAGCAGAAAAAGTGATTCAATCAAATGCTAATGCACAAATAAATGATTTACTTAAAGATTTTGCTAATGGAAAATCTGGTTTTATAGTTAGCGGATTGCAATCAATGGTAGCTGTTACTTTAGTTGGTATGGGCATGAAATCTGAGGACATTGGTTTCTTTGCAAATCCTAAAGGACCAAGTGGAAAAACTTATTCTCAAATTGGTGGAGATGTTATGATGGTAACTGTAACTAAAGATAAAGCTGTTGAGGATGCAGCATGGACTTACTTAATGTATATGAACTCACATGATAGTGCAGATAAAAACCTTAAAGATCAAGCTTCAAAGGGACCTATTGGAGCAGGAATATTGTCAAGAACAGATCTTAAAAATTCTGATTATGGTGCAGTAAACGCAGAATTACAAAAAGCAATGGATGATTCTAATGCCGTTGGTCATAATGAATATTATGCTAAAGGTGCTGTTGGTTCAGTTGCTGATGATGCAGTTGCAAAATGGTTTGCAGATCCTAGCGTAGATGTTGTAAAGACTATGAAGGCTGCACAAGATGCGGCTAACGCTAAAGAACTTAAAGACTTTAACGCAGGAGTTCTAGCAGCAAAAAAATAAGTTCTTAGTAAATTAAAGATGTTAATAATTATAAAGAGGCGCTTGAATGGGTGCCTCTTTGCAAATAATGGAGGTTCTTGAATGCATGCATCAAATATTGAGAATTCTATTAAGATAAAAAAGAAGAAGCCTTTGAAAATATATAATGTAAAACGTGCTTTAATACCTTGGTTGTTTTTAATACCAGGACTGTTCTTTACCATATTGCTAAGGTACTATACTATTTTCCAAGGACTTAAATTAGCGTTTTATAAGTATAACCTAGCTGATCCACCTGGTGACTTTATTGGCTTTAAAAATTTCGAATATCTATTTAAAAATAAAGCTTATTGGACAGCTTGGTATAATAGTTTTGTTTTTTTTGGTCTCATAATAGGACTTAACTTTTTTATTCCTCTTATAGAAGCCTTGCTTTTAGCAGAAATAGTTAAATTAAGATCATTTTTCTCAACCCTTTATATACTACCTGCAGTAATTCCCCTTACAGTCAATGTACTGCTTTGGAGATGGATATATGATCCTTCCTACGGGATTGCAAATAGAATTATAACCATCTTTGGAGGTAAACCAATGCTGTGGTTATCGGATGTACATATGGTTAAGTTCTGCATTATCCTTCCAGGTGTAGTTGGTGGAGGACTTGGAGTTCTATTATACCTTGCAGCCATTTTAGGAGTATCAGAGGATATTAAGGAAGCAGCACAAATCGATGGTTGCGCAGGATTTAAGCGTTTATTTTATATTACACTGCCAAATATTAAATTTATGATTTTCATTCAGTTACTTCTAACTACAATGGGTGCTTTTCAATTATTGGATTTACCTTTTCAGTATACTAATGGTGGACCAGGAGATGCGGCTCAAACAGTGTCAGTATTAATATACCATTTATTTACTAGAAACTTTGATTATGGCCAAGCAAGTGCGGCATCGATACCATTATTGCTGGTTATTTGTATTATAACCTTTATTCAATTGAGATTGAATAAAGAAGAGAAAGTGTAGGGTGAAAAGTATGGGGTTATTAAATTCAGAAAAATCACTAAAGACTATTGCATATATCTTTAGTTCTATATTTATTATTTTAATATTTATTCCATTAATTTATATGGGAATTTTATCGCTACAAGATGATATTACAATCTATTCTGTTCCACCTAAACTATTACCTGTTGCGCCTACTAGTATAAATATCGTAATAGATTACACAAAATACAAGGCTGAATCAGAAGCACAGTTAAAAGATCTTATATTAAGGGATTCAACAGTAGCTATGTATTCTACTATTTATGAACTTAATAAAACAGTAATTGGTGAAATAAAAGTATATGGAATTATGGATGGGAAAACCATCTATTATTCCCGTTCACATGGGCTGTTACTCAAACTTGAACGTCAAGCTGGAGTTTATAAATTGATAGCTGCAACACCAAAGGTTTTGTTGGCTGATAACAGATACTTGAAATCGGCTAAGGACATTGGGTATTCATTTAACATTAATGGAATCAGAAATAAAAGCTATAACAGTTCCACACTTGGAAAGGATAACATAAGTAGTGTAATTGGTAATAATTTAAATGGAACCTATAAAATAAGCGGTGACTATAAGGGTAGTATTATCAACACAAATATTTTATTAGCAATTGAAAATTATAAATATTATTTTTTAGCACCAACCTTTATATACTCAGGTATACCATTTATTAAACAATATAGTTTTCTTGCATTTTTCTTCAATACTATTCTTACAGTTGTCTGGGCAACAGTTTGCCAAGTTGTATTATGCTCTATTTCTGCTTACCCATTGGCCAGATTATTAAAGAAAAGAACCTCAGATCTGGTTATGATTTTCTTTTTAGCAACGATGATGATTCCATGGATTTGCATAATGATTCCTCAGTTAATATTAATGAGAAATCTAGGATTTGAAAATTCCTATGCGGGAATGCTTTTCCCATGGCTCCTTCCTGCACCTTTTTATATATTGCTTTTCAAAGGCTTCTTTGAAAGAATTCCCTCCTCCTTTTTTGAAGCTGCAAAAATAGATGGAGCAGGAGAGTGGTACATATTTACAAAAATATGTATGGCCATGTCAAAGCCAATAATTACATTGATTACACTACAAGCCTTCATCTCTGGCTGGGGAGATTTTATGTGGTACTATCTAATAGCAAACAGACCAGAACTATGGACTTTGAATGTTGCAATGTATACTATAGGAGGTTCATCGGGAGGAACAGGGCTGGTAAAACAAAATTTTATAATGGGCTTAGCCTTTATTATGGTATTACCAGTATTGGTGTTGGTAGCAATTTTCTCTAAACAAATCAAAGTTAGCGTTATTTCATCCGGCATAAAAGAATAATTAAATAACTAATAAAATTAGTAAGGGGCAATGAAAAGTGAAAAATTTTATACCGGATTATACAAATATCGAAAAATCAGCAAGAAATATTGAAGTGCAAAGGATTCCATTATACGAGCATCTGATATCCGAGAAAGTAATGGAGAAAATTCTAAACAAAGAGTTTGCTGATCTGCGACAGGGTGAAATTAGGGATAAAAGAGAGTTCTTCAAAAACTATAATGGATTCTTTCAAACCATGGGATATGATACTGTTTCCTTTGAAGCCTGTATCGGAGGAATTATGCCTGGGAATGGAGCATTAGGAAGGCATATGCCTGGAGTTATAGCAGAACGTTCAGATTTTAAAAAATATCCCTGGGAAGAATTGCCCAAGTTATTTTTCGATGCATTTTCTGATGATTTCACCATGCTAGGTGAAGAAATGCCCCAAGGGATGATGGCTATTGGTGGGCCTGGATGTGGGGTATTTGAAAATGTTCAGGACATTGTTGGGTTTGAAAACCTTTGTTATATAGCTGCTGATGATCCGGAGCTCTATAATGACTTATTTACAGCTGTGGGCGATGCGATGTTTAAAATTTGGAAAGAGTTTCTTGAACGATTCGGGCATATGTTTACAGTGTGTAGATTTGGTGACGATCTTGGATTCAAGACTTCTACACTGCTTCGCCCTGATGATATAAGGGGGAAGTTAATCCCACAATATAAAAGAATTATTGATCTGGTTCATTCATACAATAAACCATTTCTATTACATTCCTGCGGAAAAATATTTGAAGTAATGGATGATCTTATAAATGTTGTTAAAATAGATGCAAAACACTCTAACGAGGATCAGATTGCCCCATTTAAATTTTGGGTTGATACCTACGGGAATAAAATAGGTAATTTTGGTGGTGCTGATGTTGATGTACTATGTGCTAAAAGCGAGAAAGAAATAAAAGAGTACGTGAAAGGAATTATAAAAAGTACCAGAGGACATGGCGGAGTTGCTTATGGCTCTGGAAACTCAATTCCTTCTTATGTACCAACTGAAGGGTATATTGCCATGATAGAAGCTGTGAGGGAGTATCGGGGAGAATAGCTACTAATGTAAAATAAAACAAAGTAATCCGTGAAGAAAATCTCCAAGGGAGGAAAATAAAAAATGAAAATATGTGAGGTAAAAAGAATATTTGACGGAAATAATTTGTATGTAAAAATTACAACGGATGAAGGAATTTATGGAATAGGGGAGTGTACCCTCAATACAAGGCAGTTAGCAGTGGATGGTGCACTTCAACATATAGAATCACTTTTAATTGGAAGAGATCCTAGGAGAATTGAAGATATCTGGCAGGATATTTATAGAGGTACTTTCTGGCGTGGCGGCCCAGTACTTATGAGTGCTCTTTCAGGTATAGATGTAGCGCTTTGGGATATTAAGGGTAAAGTCTTGAATTCATCTGTATATAATTTACTAGGTGGAGCTTGCAGAGATAAAATAAAAGTTTACGCTCATGTAGGTGGGCATGCTTTTGAGGAGCTTGAAAAAAATGCAATGGGAAGAATAGAGCAAGGATATAAAGTTCTTCGTATTTGTCCACATGATATACCTGGTCTCATTTATGAACCGGGTGCTTTAGTTAGAAGAAGTATTGAATTTATGAAGAAATTAAGACATGTAGTGGGAGATGACATAGAAATAATTTTTGAAGTTCATACAAGGCTTACACCTCCACGAGCAATTGAACTTTGTAATGCCATTTCAGAATATAGACCTTTGTTTGTTGAGGATCCAATTTATTCTGATAGTCCAGAGTGCTTTCGTGTTATAAGAGAGCATACCAATGTACCCTTGGCCACAGGAGAAAAGTTTGGAGCGAAATGGGACTATAGGTTCGTTATTGAAAATGATATGGTTGATTATATCCGAACTGATTTGTGCAACTGCGGAGGAATATCTGAAGCTCGTAAAATAGCCGCAATGGCGGAGGTACACTATATGCAAATGGCTCCTCATGGAGTTTCCAGTATGGTTGGGATGATGACTACTCTTAACTTTGATTTATCAGTTCCTAATTTTGAAGTGCAGGAATTTAATTATGATAGCTTAAAGGCGGATAACCTTGATTATGAAATAAAGTTTGAAGATGGATATGTAAAAATTCCTGATAGACCTGGTATAGGTATTGAACTTGATGAACACAAAACAAAAACTTTTATTATGGTTGAACATCCTCATTTAAGGCGTGAGGATGGAACTGTTCAGGCTTGGTAATATAAAAAGCTTGAGGTATGCACTACCTTAATAATCGAAGGGAGTAATAATATGAGTTTTAATTTAACTTGGATAGGACAAGGTGGGTTTATTCTACAAATAGAAGACAAGAAGCTATGTATTGACCCATATTTGTCTAATTCAGTTTTTCATCTTGATGGATTCCAAAGGGTATGCGAAGTTCCTATACTTCCAGAAGATTTGGATGTAGATGTAATAGTTTGTACTCATGATCATATAGACCATCTTGATGAAGATAGCTTAAAATATACGGATATGGAACACATATTTTATGTGGGACCCAGCACATGTCAACGGCACTTTAAAGCCTTTGAAGTACATGATAATAGAATACTTCCCTTGAATAGGGGAGAAGAAATAAGCATAGGAGATTCAGCAAATGTAATAGGAGTATATGCAGACCATACAGAAGACAGTATAGGGATAATTGTGAAGTATAAAGGTATTACTTTATATTTTGTAGGGGATAGCTTATATAGCGAAAAGCTTAAGGATGTTAAAAGCTTTAAACCTGATATATTAATAACTTGCATTAATGGGAAACTTGGGAATATGGATTATAGTGAAGCTGCAAAACTTGCTACAGAACTTCATGTAAAAACTGCAGTACCATGTCATTATGGTATGTTTGCAGAGAATACGGAAGATCCTAAGAATTTTAAAAGGGCACTTAAAGGGAGTAGTGTCAAATATTTTGAATTAGAATTCAATAAAGAATATCCGATAGAAGATATGATTTAGAGGAGGAAAAGTATAATGAAGATTACTAAATTGGAAAGTATTTTTGTAGAACCACGATGGAATTTTTTAAAGATGTATACTGATGAGGGCATTATAGGTTATGGAGAGCCAATAGTTGAAGGAAGAGCTAGAACCGTAGCTATGGCTGTTAAGGAACTTGAAGGTTATCTTATAGGTCAAGATCCCAGAAGAATTGAGCATCATTGGCAAACGATATATAGGGGTGCTTTCTACAGAGGTGGGGCAGTACTGACCAGTGCTTTAAGTGGTGTTGAGCAGGCTATGTGGGATATACTTGGAAAATCTCTAGGAGTGCCAGTATATACTCTTTTAGGTGGAGCTGTAAGAGATAGAATAAGAGTTTATGGACACATTGGTGGAGAAACTACTGAAGATCTAATTAAGTCTGCAAAAGAAAAGATGGCTTTAGGCTTTACAGCTTTAAAAACTGGATTTGATGGCCCTATAAGAATAATAGATACTTGTGAGTTTGTTGAAAATTGTATTGAAAGAATAGATGCATTAAGAAAAGTTGTACCTAAAAATATCGATATTGCCATAGACTGCCATGGAAGATTCAGCCCAGCCATGGCCATAAGGGTAGCAAGGGGTTTGGAGCCTTATGGTATATTGTTTTTAGAAGAACCCTGCCTTCCAGAGAATGTGGACACAATGGTGACCATAGCAAGATCTACGACTATACCCATCGCAACAGGAGAAAGATTATTTACTAAATGGGGTTTCCGCGAGGTTTTAGAGAAACAAGCTGCTGCAGTTTTGCAACCTGATATATGTCACTGTGGAGGTATTCTTGAAGCAAAAAAAATAGCAGCTATGGCGGAGTGCTATTATGTTGCTATAGCACCTCATAATCCTTTAGGACCTATATCTCTTGCCGCAGGTATTCAAGTTGATGCCTGTATACCTAATTTTCTATGTCAGGAACAAGTTTCTCTAGGAGAAGGATATATCAAGGAACCTTTTAAGGTAGTAAATGGATACATCGAACTTCCTACAAAACCAGGTCTAGGTATAGAATTAGATGAAGAAGCATTGAAAAGTAAAATAAATGATGGTAGCTGGGACACTCCGAGATGGTTTCACAAAGATGATGGTTCTTTTGCGGAGTGGTAGATTTAATATTGAATGAAAATTATATTGGTAGCTAAAGGGGGTATTTTCATGGATAGCAAGGTAGCTTTGGTAACCGGTTCCAGTCGAGGCATAGGACGCGGAATTGCAATATCTTTGGCAAAAGCAGGATATGATATTGCAATAAATTATAATTCAGATAAAGAAGGTGCTGAGAAAGTTGCACAGGAAGTAGCAAAATTTAATTCTAAGGTCGTTATCTATAAAGCTAA
>Ga0209430_1002069_pt1 | contig 13542 bp, 12 predicted proteins | sample BarGraIncub1133A_FD_184504 | JGI IMG/M metagenome (GOLD analysis project Ga0209430, IMG submission 184504) | Arctic peat soil microbial communities from Barrow, Alaska - Barrow Graham LP Incubations 11-33A (SPAdes) (version 2) | ecosystem: Environmental > Terrestrial > Soil > Wetlands > Peat... | reverse complement strand
ATTACTTCCGCCTCTCATTCTACTATAATAAACAGGGATTTGACCAAGAGACTTTGGAAAGGATACAGGTAACCTGCCTGCCGGATTATAATCTCCAAAAATAACTTCAGCTATGGCCTTTCCTCCGTTTTCCCCTGTATACCAAGCCTCAATAATAGCAGCAACATTTTCATTCTCCCACTTTATTGTCATAGCTCTACCATTTTGCAGTACAAGAATCACAGGTGTACCTGTAGCATGTACCGCTTTTAATAGTTCAAGCTGCTTACCGGGGAAATTTAATTCTGTACGGTCAACTCCCTCTCCGCAAGTCCTTTGTGAATCTCCTAGTGCAACTATAGCAACATCTGCCTCTTTAGCAAGCTTGACAGCATAATCAATATCCTCATTACCTAAATTCCAACCTAATATAACCTGTGCTCCATTATTATCCTTACAATATTCAAGTTTAATGTCATATTCAATATTCTCTTCCAGGCTAAAAGCTACACTTTTATTTGCAGTTGAGGTTTGGCCCCAACCATCTATAACTAATGTATCATTAATCCAAAGTCTCATACTGTCACCACTCATAGTACCAATAAGACCTTTGCAACTTCGTTTAGGTATAAGTTTACCTTTCCATCTTACTGTAAAACCCTGCTCCATTATCATTTCATCAGGCTTTGAAATTATCCAGTTAAAATTTATCTGCTGATCAATACGAGTAATTATTGGCTCTCCAATAAAATCTGAATTATTAAAATATTCACCCTTAAGACCACTAGATCCATCATCACTTCTTAAATATTCTCCAGATATACATTCAAGTTCATCTTCTAGAATTCCTGTCCCTTTTGCATATTTAACACATGTATCCTTTGAAACAATATCCTTAATCCCTTGCAGAACTGTAATAGGCTTAAAGCCTTCTATATACGGAGTGTAATCCCCTAGCCTTGCCGTATTAGCACTTGGTCCAATTACTGCAATATTTTTAATATCTTTACTTAGTGGAAGAATACTGTTCTTATTTTTTAAAAGACAAATAGCCTCAAGTCCTGCCATGAGTGCAAGCTCCTGATGTTTGCTACATCTTACGGCTGATTTGCTTAAAGATTCATCAGTATAAGGTTTCTCAAACAAACCAAGCATAAATTTCACCCTGAGCACTCGTTTTACAGCCTGATTTATTGTTTCAATACTTATGACTTTATCTCTAAACAGCTCAATAATAGCTTCTTGATAAACTTTATGAGAGAAATCGTAATACTGCATATCTGTTCCGCCGAGAAGTGCTTGCTTTATTGCATCTTTTTCTGTAGCCGCAGTTTTATGCTTGTTATGAAGTCTTGCTATTGCTCCAAGGTCAGATCTTACAAAACCTGGCATTCCCCATTTCTCGCGGAGAGTTTCAGTAAGAAGTTCATAATTTGAAGAACAGGGCTCCCCATCAATAGCATTATAAGAGCACATTGCATTAACTGCCCCGCCCTCGACGAAAGCAGCTTCAAATACTGGGAGATGACAGCTTAACATTTCACGTTGTCCAATAGAAGTATGAGATGTATTTAAGCCTCCTTCAGGAATACCATGTACCGCAAAATGTTTTGGCTCAGCGATGATGCTGTCTTTATCACTTATATTATTTCCTTGCAGACCTTTAATCATAGCCACTCCCATACGGCTACACAAATAGGTATCTTCTCCGTAGCTTTCTTCCGTTCTTCCCCATCTTGGCTCTCTTGCCAAATCTAAGACTGGTCCAAAGGTTTCACATATTCCGAAACTTTTTGTTTCTGATGCAATAGCTTTACCAATTTTTTCAACTATACCTTCATCAAAAGAAGCTGCCTGAGAAATAGCATGTGGAAACACAGTACATCCTGGTCTTGCTAACCCATGAAGTGCCTCCTCACTAAAAAGCACTGGAATACCAAGTCTGGTATTATTAATACAATATCTTTGAATTTCATTATTTACATTAGCATATCCATATAAATCGTGAATACAGCCTACGCCATCATCTCCTATAATTTCTTTCAGTTTATCGACTCTCACCTTTGCATCAGCTGCCATAGCAGTATTTTGCATTGGATGAATTTTATCTACTAAAGATGTTCCAATATATTGGTCAAGCTGTCTTACTTTTTCATTCAACGTCATTTTCTCCATCAGATCTTTTATTCTAACTTCTATGGATAACTCTTTATTTTTATATTTTGACAAAATTTTGTTTTTATACATGTGTCCATCTCCTTTATTATAACAATAGATAACCTAATTCTATTATACATAAAAAAGAAGAATAAATACAAGATTATAACATAACATTATATTCTTTTCGAAATCTTAGACATTTTATATTGTCATTACAACTTTAATTATATATATTGCAAAGTATTAGCATTAAATATATAATGATATATCATGTATATCAAATAAGGAGGAAGATTAATGTTAAATAATGAAGAACCATTATATTTACAAGTATACAACGACTTATTAAAAGATATTGAGAGTGGAAAATTTATAAGTGGGGGCACAATCCCTTCAGAAAAAGAACTCACTAAACAATTTGAAGTCAGTAGGATAACAGTTAAAAAAGCATTAGAAAAGTTGGCGTTAGATGGTTATATTTCAAGAATGAGGGGAAAGGGAACATTTGTAAATCAGAATGCACAGAAAGAAGCTAATAAGAATTTACATATTATGAAAGGAAAGTTCATTGGCGTTATTTTTAATAATATTACATCTGCATATGGAATTGGAATTTTCAATGGCATAGAGACAGCTTCTTTGAAGAATGGATACTTCATTATTCCTCGTAGGAGCCTTGACATAATAACTGAAGAGGATAGAGCAATTGATGAACTCCTTGAACTTGGAGTTCAAGGATTAATAATTGAACCTGTTCACGGAGTATATTATAGTTCAAAGATATTAAGATTAATTTTAGATGGGTTTCCAATTGTCTTTATTGACAGAGAATTGAGAGGTGTTCAAAGCTCTGTTGTTTGCTCAGATAATGTTAAGGCCGGAGAATGTGCTATGGATTATCTGTTGAATCTAGGACATAGAAAGACATGCATAATAACCTCATTACCAAAAGACACCTCATCAATTGACGATAGATTGAAGGGTGTAGAAAGAAGTTATGCTAAGCACAATATTATACCTGATAAAACTTTATGGATAGAAAGCATAATATCTAATAAAGATAAAATTGAGGAACAGTCTGAATTTATTAAAAATTTTCTTTTAGAGAATAAAAATATAACATCTGTTTTCGCTTTAGAATATGATTTGGGTATTCTTGCACTTAACGCAATAACTTCTATCGGGAAGAATGTACCTAACGATATATCAATTATAAGCTTTGATGGTCCATCTAATCCGAACAATTGTATTGATAATTATGGCATAACTCATGTGAGACAGCAGCAAAGTAAGATGGGAGATCTTGCTACAGAATTGTTAATTAATAAAATAAACGGCGCAAATGAAAATAAAAAAATTTTACTCGATACTGAGATAATAGAAGGGTTTAGTACAAAGAAACTAGTATAAATATTTAATTAAATTTTGTTTTAAAGCAGATTAGTCATTAAATATGGTATTAATGATATATCATTTAGATATAAGCAATAATTAAAAATGATTACGATTACAAATGTATTGACAAATTATTAAAAGATATATAAGCTATACATATAGATACAAATACAGTTTATTATAAATATTTAAGGAGAATTAGTGAATATGTTGCGAAATAATATGATTTTCGTTTTTACTAGTGATATTTCTGGAATATTAAGATATTTTTCAGCTTAACAGATTAGCAAAATAGATACTCGTCGTATAATATAGCTTAATACTGTGAAATAATACAATATGTCAAATAAGCAATAGGAGGTATTACAATGAAGATGAACTCGCAAGTATTGAAAAAAAGCAGCCAAATAAATCAGCAGCCGGATCGGAAAGAGCACCATAAAAAAGCAAACAGCACATGGAACCAAATAAAAGGGAGTAAACAGCTTTATATTATGGCACTGCCAGCCATGATTTTGTTGTTCATGTTTTCTTACCTACCAATGTTTGGCCTCTTGATAGCTTTTAAACAATTCGATTTTTCAAAGGGAATTTTAGGTAGCCCTTGGATGAAACCATTTTATGCAAATTTCAAAATTCTTTTTCAACATAACTCTCAGGCTCTTTTTGCAATACGGAACACGCTTTTTCTAAATTTTCTATTTATTATTATAGGTACTATATTTGCACTTTTTATAACATTGTTATTTAATGAAATAAAAAACAAATCTTTCAAACGGATTACACAATCGATTACATTTCTACCTTACTTTATTTCTATGGTGGTTGTTGGCATTTTTGTTACCAGTCTTTTTAGCTTCGACACCGGCATCATTAATCATTTACTCACTTTAGTGGGACTAAAAAGAATAAATTTTTATATGTCTCCACAATATTGGCCCAGCATTTTGGTAATAGTTACCATATGGAAAGGCGCAGGATATAGCGCTGTTGTTTATCTGGCGACCATCAGTGGAATTGATCCCTCTTATTATGAGGCAGCGGAAATCGATGGAGCCACAAGATGGGGACAAATGAGGTATATTAGCCTTCCTTTGTTGATGCCAACCGTCATTATCCTAACACTTTTAGCTGTAGGGAGGATCATGAATGCTGATTTCGGTCTATTTTACAATGTCATAGGCGATATGCCTACGTTGTATAAGACAACCGATGTTCTTGATACATATATTTTCCGGGCACTTAGACAGACCGGCGATATCGGAATTTCTTCCGCGACAGGCTTCTTCCAGTCTGTAGTTTCCTTTGTAATGGTTCTCGTTTGCAATAAACTGGCAAACAAATATGATAAAGAATCCTCATTATTTTAAGAAAGGAGAGATGACAATGACTACATCCAAAAGAAAATTTTCTTTTTCTATATCACTTTTTTTTATTTACCTATTTATTATGCTTTTTTCATTTGTATGCCTGTATCCGTTTTTAATTATGATCAGCGGATCTTTCAGCACCTCTGTCGATACAATGAAATACGGTTTTAGCATTGTTCCTCGACATTTTACAGCGGCAGCCTATTCAATTTTACTGGCTAATATCGGTTCCATTGCCAACTCATACAAGATCACGATCACTGTCACAGTAGTTGGCACGATTCTCTCGTTAGTGGTCAACTCGATGATGGGTTTTGTACTTTCCCGCAAAAAAGTGAAATTCAAGAGGTTCATGAACATCTATGTGCTGATCACGATGCTTTTCAGTGGCGGTATGGTGCCATGGTACATCATCTGCGTGCATTATCTCCAGCTTAAAAATACAATTTTTGCTTTGATTCTTCCCTACGTTGTGAGCGCATGGTACATATTTCTTATCCGTAACTATTTTAACTCAGTTCCCGAAGAAATGTACGAATCGGCCACCATGGACGGTGCGAGCGATTTCCTGATTTTCAGGAAAATTTATATGCACCTGGCCACTCCGGTACTCGCTACTGTTGTCCTTTTCTCTGCTCTTGCATTTTGGAACGATTGGTGGTTGGGGCTCATGCTGACGGATAATAACAATTTGCAGCCTCTCCAGTTGCTGCTGAGAACAATTACCGCAAATATACAATTCCTTCAGTCGACGAACGCAAGCCCCGAAACACAGAAAATGCTCAGTCAGGTACCAACTCAAGGCGTTCAGATGGCGATGGTCATTATCACGACAGGACCCATTATTCTGCTCTATCCGTTTGTGCAGAAGTACTTTGTGAAGGGCATCATGATTGGTGCGGTAAAGGGCTAAAAGTTTTTTAAATTTCGTTGATTCTCCAGGAGATACACAAAATTATTACATTCTATTCTTCTGAAAGCAAATAAAGGAGAGCCTAAAGCGCTCCAAATTAAAAAGGGGAGATATAATAATGAGAAAAAAGACCTTGAAAGTTTTTTCTGCCGCCCTTGTAGCCATTATGGCAATTGGTATGTTAACTGGATGCTCCAGTAAAAGCCAGAATGCTACGAGCAAACAGAGTACGGCGACACCGGTAACTCTGAAGTTCGTTCTTTTCGATGGAAAAAAAGCGGCTACAGACGAAGTATGGAACGAAATTGCAAAGGAATACAAGAGCAAACTGAACGTCAAGTTCAACATTGAGTGGATAGCCGGTACTGATTATGCGCAAAAGCTGACAATAATGGCTGCTTCCGGGGACCAGTGGGACTTGAACTTTGACGGTGACTGGCTTTCATATTATCAGATGGCTTCCAAGAACGCCTACCTTCCACTTAACACACTTTTACCAAAATACGCACCCGACCTGTATAAAGCGTATAGTGGAACCAATGCTTTGGCAGCCGCTACGTACAACGGCAACATTGATTGCCTGCCGTGGACTATGTCAATGACCGAGAGGCCAATATTCATGTGGAGAAAAGATCTTGCTGAAAAGGCAGGGGTCAATATCCCGACAGATTCGGTCAAGACAGTACAGGATCTAGATCAAGCGCTGACAAAGCTAAAGGCTGCTCTTCCTAATAAAAAGATTATAGAGGCTGCTATTCATCCTGAATTTGAAGCGGAATACAATCTTCAGGAGATTGCGCACTATTATGTTATTGATCTATCCGATCCGACCTGCAAAGTCGTTCCCTATGAACAAACTGCAGCTTACAAGCAGGAAGCTGAGTATGCAAAGAAGTGGCAGGATGAGGGCATGATCTGGAAGGACGTACTTACCGACAAGACGGATCATAACTTGTATATCAATCAGGGCGACCTGATCTCCAAGGTTGGCTCACATGAAGAGGCCACTGACTCACGTGCATGGACAGACAAAGGTGCATCCTTCGCATCTTCTTTGATGTACCCAGATAATTTCTTCCCTACAAGAACACCTCTCGCAAACGTTGTCGCCATCAGCAAGACTTCGAAAAACCCAGAGAGGACACTGATGTTCCTGAATCAGGTGCAAACGGACAAAAAATTGTATGACCTCTTGCTTTATGGTATTCAAGGAAAAACATATCAACTTAATGGCGATGCGGCGGATTATCCCACCGGTATGAACTCTTCTACCTCTAACTATATGGATTGGGGCGGCCGCTGGGCATTTTGGAAACCCGCGTTTATGCGCTCGGATTCGACGTATTCCTCTGGTTTTTGGACAAAAGAAGCTGACTTTGTCAAATCAAGCAAATCAAACGTCGCATCCCCGATTGACGGTTTCAATTTTGATGTGACAAATGTCAACACACAGGTTGCGCAGAGAGACCAGATATTTGGCGATGCAGATAAAATGATTACAGTCGGTCTCGCCGGCGATGCGGATACCGCCATCAAGAAATTGAAATCCGATGAAAATGCCGCAGGCACGGATGCAATCACCAAGGAGATGCAGAAGCAGGTTGATGCTTTCCTTGCCGCCAAGAAAAAATAATCTTCGCTGATTCAAGATGGATATTTGAAATGATAATACAATTATAAGCACTCAATTTTCAGGGCTTTTCAATGAGCACACAAAGGCATCACAAACTTTGCGACTTAGCTCTTGAAAAGCCCTGATTTTTTTGCATAAAGGCCTATTATTAAGCAAATACACATATGGATCAACAAGAAGTTTTTACTTTCATATTCCTGAGGAAAAACAGTCGCCATTTCCGCCCTAGCAACACCGCGCAAAGCCTCATTTCACCAGTTGTAGAATTCCAGACCAAGTTCTTTTATCGAGGACGCATCAAAAAGCAGTTGGAATGCGCACCCCTCCACAGTCATTCTTGAAACGAGATCAATTATCAATTACGTTTGACAATATCAGAACTCACATTAGATGATGGAAAATAAAGTATTCAAAGAAAATTATAAAAATATAAAAATTATAAATTAATAGTGGACATCCCTTCATTTTTTCGGCATATAAAGTGAAGGGGATTTTTTTATCCCTAATTGTTCTTTGAAAACTAGATATTCATTATTTAAGGTACGTTACTTCTGTGGTTATAAAATGGAAAGCGACTTGAGCAATAGCGCCAAGACTGTACCTAGTTAATACAACTATTAGTACCAGGCATGAGCGAGAAACTTTTGGCTCTAAATCAATTCGTGAGGAATTGATTGGAATGACCCACAGTAGGGATAATAATACTTCCACTTAGTCCTAAATATCCGATGGAGAGTGGCTCGCACATTGTAGTACGCCAAATACCTCTGAGGCCCAGAAAATTCCTATGTACAAGCATTTTATTTAACAAAACTTCTAATATCTAACAGAGTCTATCAGCTTCGACCTAAACTCAAAAAGCAATCTGACCATTATGTAGTGGGGCAAACATCTTGGATAAATTATGCTGAAGATAATAATATTACAAATGCAGAATCTATTGTAGAAAAGTCAGTGGTAGCTATACCTGAGTTAACACAATACAAGACGAAAGTAGAAGTATTTCAGAAAATTCTACCTGGGGAATTAGGCGAAAATTTGAACAAGGTAAAGTTTCAATAAACTACACAAAATTTCTAGGATATGATAAAGGCGAAGATGGGAGACTTGTAATAAATGAAAATGAAGCAGGAATTGTGAGAAAAATTTATAGAGATTACCTTGATGGTAAAGGTCCTAATAGAATAGCAATTCCTATATCCTTTATATGCAACTACTTCTAAAGTCTCGACTTCCATGGCTTTCTTAGCAATTTCAGCCATAGGAGCAAGTAGTCCCATATCGTTACAATTACTTATAACGATAAAATCAGCTATAAGATGACTTTTGCTATCCACTGCTGTTTGTACATTGTAGCAAACATCAAGCTTCCCATTATTTTTCATAAGTCTTGATTCAGGGTCTGTCAGGGATTTTTGAGTAGTGTCACTTTCTTTCATTTCTTGGAGATAAAGATTGTATAAATCTTTCCTTGTGTTTAATTTTTCAATTTTGCTTTCTAACTGTTCCTTTGTGTACTCTACTCCATTTCCATCATCCTTATCACATTTATCCATTTCTTTCATATATTCAGTTATGTTTTCATCTATCCATTTCAAGCGATCATTAAGCTTTGAAGCAGTATAATTTTTATCTTTTGGATTAACCGCTTTAAACTTGCTTCCATCAATGGCAATAAGCTCTTTAGCATATAGATTCATATCTAGACATAGTTTAACAAATGCTTTGAATACATTCTTGAGAGCTTAAGCATTATCTTTTCTAAAATCTGCTATGGTTCTAAAATCTGGAGTAAGCTTTTTTAAAAGCCACATTAACTCAATGTTCCTACGACATTCAATCATAAGTTTTCTTGAAGAGCGAATTTTATTAAAGTAACCATAGATATATATTTTTAGTAAATCCTTTGGATTGTAAGCAGGTCTACCTTCTCTAAATGGTGTTGGTTTTGTAAGTGCAGCTTTTTCTAAATCTAGATTTTCGATAAAAACATCGATAACACGCACTGGATTATTACCGCTTATATATTCATCGATTATTTCTGGAAATGCCATAACTTGTCCTCTATTTTGACCTACTATATATCCCATAATTACACCACCTATGAATTACTTTCCATACATCAATTTTATCACAAAACACTTGATAACACTAGTTATATCAAGGGTTTAAGATGTTTTTTATTATATTTCCAATATATGTTTTTCGGACAGTCTGCCCCCCCTTCAAAGGGGGTCGTAAGTTTTTGCAAATACTATTTCAATGCGTTTTAGTATCATCTTTCTATCAACACACACGTTGAGACGGTTGTGTTGATAGTGAATGAATAGCCTGGTATCAAAGGCTTAGAGGATTTTATAGATTTAATAGAGTACGTTTCCATGTTCCCTCAGACGATGTTTGAGGGAGTTTTTGATTGAGGGTGTGCACCCTCATTGATAATTTAAGGCTATTTTGCGTAATGGTATATGGTTTTGCGGAATTGTTAAGGCCAAATAGTGAAAACAACCCCCTCAAAATTTATGAATAGCTAGCTGAGAATGTAGAAAAATACAATATTAGAGAGTATAATTATAACTATGCTGGCTTGGCTACTAGAAAATTATTTTTACAAAATGCAAAACAAAACAGGAGAAAAATTATTATGGGTCGATCAACAATACATTATGCAGATGATAAAACTAATCAAATATTAAAAAAATTACACAATAAACTACAGCCTGCTGGTACACCAGTTCAGAGGGTAGAATACATATTGGAGCTACTGCTTCTTCGTATATTTGAAGTTAAATTAAAAAAGGATGAGGAATTTACTGAAATTAGAGAGCTTTTCAAGGGAGAAGAGGAAGGAAAGAGATTGTTCTACTATCTTCAAACAATAGATAGCAAGAAAATAACTGAGGAACTGAATAAAAACTTTTTCCCATTTTACAGTAGGATTTTAATAGAAGCATAAAAGGTTATAAAGGGTAATCTGAGTGCAAAGGTGCAAGATCAGCTGGTGCTCATTCAAGAGATATTTGGGCGTTCGAACTTTACGGATAATGTTCAAAGTGGCAACCTTAGTGAGGTTATTGCTGCAGTTGCCGACCTTGATGAAGAGAGGCTAATCAGTACAGATTTGCTTGGAGATGCAATTGAAGCTTCTTTATCTGAAACTGGAGGTACAAAAGATATTGGTTTGTACAGAACACCTGATCATATTAGACAGTTTATGGTAGGTCTTATTGAGCCTACAATGGAAGACACGATTTTTGATATAAACATGCAGAAATTGATACAATTTAATTATCCTAAAAGATGCTGTGCATAAGGGGTGTGCAAACTCAAAAAGGAGTGTGCAAAAAAGTAAGCCGGGGTTGTCTGGTTTTTTTATAGAATAATACATAAACGAAGCCATACATACATGATATTATTGAGAAGACGATAAATAAGAATTTTATGGGGGAAAGATATGGATGAACTTATAATCAAAAAGCAAGATGAAATATCTGAGGCTGCTGGCTCCGAGCGACAAATTAAATTCGTTAAGCTTGATCTGACGGAAACAGACAAAGCTAGGGTCAATAGTGTCTTATCTGAATTTGTACAATGTATTCAGCTGGGGAAAAACTTAAAAGATACTCTTGTTGTAGAGGAAAAGTACATTCTTGATATTCCCAAGTATATTCAGAAAGGGCTAAAATCCGGGAAATACTGGCTAAACAAAAAGGTAGACTCCGGAAAGATGCTCGCTTCAGTATCCCACAAGGTTGGTAATCGCAAAGAGTTTCTGCAGAATTTGACAGTGAAAAAAGAACGTTTTACTAATGATAATGCACTTAGTGGTGCATCTGACGGTATGTACAGAATGGTTATGCAGCAGCAGATCGTAGCAATGGCCATGGAATTACAGGAAGTACATAATATTGTCAAGAAGATTGAGGTTGGACAGACAGACGATCGATTTGCAGAAATCGATGGAGCAAAATTGCAGCTGGAGCTGGCTTCAAAAGCATTAAAAAGGGAGAATCAGATTGCCTATATCAACGGGGCAATGCCGCTACTCACAGCTGGATCTGAAAAGATAAAGAAGGCACTTATGAGAAAGATCAACGAATTTGAAGAAATCCCTGCAAGCAAGCTACAAATTTACAAAAAAATGTTTTTCAGTCCTGGAAACTATAAAAACAAAAAGGATAATGAGGTTGACAATATTAATGAGTACTTCTGCTTCTTTGCGATGTCGCAGAAACTTATGGCATGTGCAAGTCTGATGCTGTATGAGCCTGAGGCTATGCTAGAGATATTCAGGCATCAAGAAGAGTTCTTGGATTCAATGGATGCAAAGAAAATCCGAACTATCTGTAATTTGCATCCAGAACTGGATTTCAGCGAAGAATGGTACTCAGATCCGTCCCGATTTATAGAGGTAATAAAAAATCAATATATCGAATATGCAAACAAAAAATATGATTATATCTCTCTAGAAGTAACCGGAAATCAACTATTGGAGGCGCTAGGTTATGATAAAACTTAACAATCAGAAGAATGAAGAAAAAACCGGAAATGAATATGACAAAGCAAACAAGAACATCAACGTTGCAAAGGTCGTAGCAGGTAGCATTCTTGGAGTTGTGCCTTTGGTACTTGTTGCTGTAAAAAAGGGAGCGATTAATACAGTTAAGCATATTATATTCAAGCGCTAATAATGCGACTTCTTATATAAGAAATGCTGTTCATGACAAATCAGCCAAAAGGAGAGCAAAGGTTATGCTGGAAAAATTAAAAAGCAAATTAAATGATATTATAGAAGAAAACAGAAAACGAATGGAAGAACGTGCACGTATAGCAAGAGAAAGAGCTGACGAAGAAGAAAGAAAAGAAAGTGAAAGAATTCAAGCAGAAAAAGATGCACTCATGGCATTAAGCGAGAAGGAACTAATGGTAGAGGCAATCATGGCATTGAGAGGATACAATATCCGTCTAAACAATATTGAGGAGAAACAAGATAATTTGGAGGGCAGAGTAGATTCTCTTGAATTGAGAGTAAATTCTCTCGATTCAAATATATCTAGCATAGGTTCTTCTGTCGATGAATTGAAGCATACAGAGTATTGAATGGTTGATGGAATCCAGTTTCCAATCGATGATGTATTTGTTATACAGGGATGCCTGTCTTGCTTGATAACAGAATTCTACAAATTCCAGTTTAGCTGTAAAAAACTCCCTGTCACTGATTTCAAATTCGTGATGAGGAGTTTTCAGTTTTGATGACTTATGCCTGAATCTCCGTACAGTCCTTGAAAGTAAAACGCACATTGTCCTTGGCGTAAACCGTAATGTAATCAAGTAAACTGTGCCAGAGGAGCGGGTCAAAATCTGTCAGCAGTCCACCTTGCCTGCGGAGAGTGCCGAGAAAGGTTTCGATAGTGGCTCGCCGAGTTTCCTTGTAGTTTATTTGTCCAGTGACCGCTTCCAGCTTAGCTTTGACGGATTCAAACTGCTGCGCCAAACCATCGTATCGTTTCTGGTATTCCTCTTGGTCGAGAACCACACGGGCGTTCTCATTAATGCATTGCTGAATCATCTCGGCTACGACTTCCATCTCGTTTTGTAGTTCAGCCTGCTCCGTTTCTAGTGATGCAGTATCGTAGAGTGTGGCTTTGATGGCTTTAAAATTGTCGATTATTTCATCCTTTTCGGAGAGCAGCTTATTTGCCGCCGAAACGAAAAGTTGTTTGATGGTGTCCTCATCAAGGTGGGGTGTGACACATACCCCCTTTGATAGACATGAGGAACTCGTGCTATACTAAAAGTAGTGAAAGGGATGAAATGTATGGGTACTCAATATAGTACAGAGTTTAAATTAGAAGCAGTAAAGAGATTAGAAAAATCAGGAGAGACAATGTCAAAAGTGGCTGCAGATCTTGGAGTTAAACCAACCACCATGCAAGGCTGGGTAAACAAATATAAAAAGTCTCCTAAATCTCCATTTCTAGGTAGTGGTCATTTAAGTCCAGAGGATGAAAGACTACGTAAGCTGGAAAAGGAAAATAAGGATCTTAAAGAGGATAATGAAATATTAAAAAAAGCGGCAGTCTACGTGTGTC
>Ga0209430_1002067_pt1 | contig 13555 bp, 10 predicted proteins | sample BarGraIncub1133A_FD_184504 | JGI IMG/M metagenome (GOLD analysis project Ga0209430, IMG submission 184504) | Arctic peat soil microbial communities from Barrow, Alaska - Barrow Graham LP Incubations 11-33A (SPAdes) (version 2) | ecosystem: Environmental > Terrestrial > Soil > Wetlands > Peat... | reverse complement strand
AAATACCATAAAAATTACCGATACAGTAAGGAATAATGGAACTATGCCTTCACCACTAATGCTTTTATACCATATGAACATGGGCTATCCATTGCTAGATGAAAACGCAATTCTGCACATCCCATCGACAAAGGTTATACCACGAAATGAACATGCCAAAACAGGATTGAATCAGTGGGACAAGCTGATTACACCTAAGCAGGATTTTGAGGAGCAATGCTATTACCACAGCTTTGAAGATAAGGGCTTTGCAGCTTTATTCCAGCCAGCTTTTGAGAAAGGCATAGCAATTTCGTTCGACACCAAGGAGCTCGATTGTTTTGTGGAGTGGAAAATGATGGGTCAAACTGATTATGTACTGGGACTTGAGCCTGGGAACTGCTTACCTGATGGTAGAGATGTCATGCGGGAAAGAGGTCTTTTAAAATATATTGCACCAAAGGAAGAGAAAACTTACAATGTAACTATTGAAATGATTGAAAACAGTGCACAGTGGAGAATGATTAATACTAAGTAAAGGGTAATAATATTATGTAAGAGAAATTTTGAAACTATATTTAACATATGGAAAGGACTTGTAAAATGAAATATTTTGAAATATCGGATGCTCATCAAAAACCGATGAAAATATCGAAAATCATCTTGGGAGGGGTGCCATTTGGTACAGTTTTAAACAAGGATCAGTCTTTTCAAATGATGGACAGATTTGTTGAACAAGAGGGCAATACTATCGATACTGCTAGGGTTTACTGCGAATGGCTTGAAGGTGGCAAATACGCCAGCGAACAAACAATTGGTGAATGGGTAAAGGCACGTAACAACCGCAAGGATATCATTTTGATTACCAAGGGCGGACACCATCGCTTAAGCAGTCCAAACGTTTCTCGTTTATCGAAGGAGGAAATTTTTGAGGACATAGATATTAGCTTGAGGACTCTGCAAATGGATTATGTGGATATATATATGTTGCACAGAGATGATATCCTACGTCCGGTGAGTGATATCATGGATACCCTACATATTCTGGTGGAGCAGGGAAAAACACGAGCTATTGGAGTTTCCAACTGGAGTGCAAAACGTATTTTGGAGGCTAATCAATATGCAAAACAAAATAGGAAAACACCACTATGTGTGTCTGAAATCCAGTGGAGCCTGGCAGAGTGCTTCCCAAAAACTTTTGGAGACCAAACCCTTATTTGTATGAACCCCAACGAGTATCAACAATATATGGAGATAGGCATTCCAGTTATCGCTTATTCCTCTCAAGCAAATGGGATATTTACAAAAGCAGGCGACGAGGGCTTGGAGTATGTAAACGACAAACTTCAGAAATTTGTGACACCTGAAAACATAAAACGTTATAATAATTTACAGCATTTTTGCAAACAAACAGGATATGGCAAAACAGCTGTATCGTTAAGCTACATAATAGATAACAAATTGAATGCTGCTGCAATTATAGGCTGTTCAAACATTGAACAACTAGAGGACTCTCTCTCAGCAACAAAGATTACATTAAACCAGCAGGAAATTGACAGTTTGATAATGTAGTTTAACAAGCCTTCCATTGCAGAATAATTATAACAATGGGAGGCTTTCTTGAACGTTAATAATTAAATATTAAAAAGTCTTGCTTATTACCTAAGGGGATATGTTATAGTAATTCTGAAAGTTCAGAAAATCTAAGGTTAATACTATACAGCGAGGTGCGGAGAAATGAAAATAAAAGATGTGTCCAAGTTAGCTGGTCTAACTGAAAAAACTATCCGTTACTACGAAGAAAAACTACTAATATTTCCTTCAAAGGAAGTAATTAATGGGCGGGAGTTCCGTTCATATTCTGAAGCAGATGTAGATAAATTAAATTTGATAGCTAACTTAAGAAAGCTTGATTTTAGTATTTCAGATATTATCACAATGCGTGATAATCCTGAATCAATAACAACTATATTACAAGAATACAGCTCAAGAACAACTAACGAATTTGCTTTTAAGAACAATATTATAAAACGATTGGAGCAATTACATTTTGAAAGTATAACAAATATTGAGGATTTGTCTGAGAAGTTGAAAGATGCATCAAAAAACAGACCACTACCAGTATCTGATATTGAGTTCGAATTTTATAAAATTGATGGTCTAACAAAGGAAGAACTACATAGGGAGTTAATTAATTATAATGAACGACTATCCACAAAGTTTAAAAAGAAAATAAGGAATACCATAATATTTTTTTCTATCACACAAATCATGTTTGTAATATTGTCAGGATATTTGTGGAAAGCAACATATTTCCTAGGCTATATCCCATCTTTTCAGAATGATATTAGTTGGAGAAAATTATTGATACCACTTTTTGTGTTGCTTCTTTGGGTATTTATATTTGTCTTTGTAAAAGTTATTAAGTTTATTTCCAAACTGAACGAAGAGGATAAAGCAGCTGTGGCTCTGCGTATTTGTCGATATTCAATTCTAGTGCTAATTTTAAGTTTTTCAGTCGGAATTATAATATCAACACAAAGCTTAAAAACTATGGAAAAAATGAAAACAGAAATAGGAAGAGATGTTTCTCAAGAATGGAATTCTATGTACCAGATGGTCCACTATGTGGATATGTATTTATCATCAGGGGAAGATTATCGGGAGGGAATACGCTATAGACTATATGTAAATCAAAATTGTTATAATTTTGCATATAATGGGTATGGTGATAGCTTACATACCAAAATGTACGATCTATTAATTTCGTGCTACGATCCTGCATTTAAAGAACTGGTAGATCCTCAAAGCAAAGCTGATATAGATAAAGTTAGGCAAATGCTAAAGAGACTAAATATTGAATTAAAAGAGATATGTACTTATATTTTATTAAATAATTCAGATAACAGGATGGCTGATTTGACCAGGTATGATTTATCCGAAGCTACTGAACTGCGTCAACGCATTAATATTTTTGTAGATAAATATTGTAAACAGGCAGAGAGTCTTTTGGGATAGAGTAATATTAGCAAGGGTTTAAATAATTTTCAGAAAAACATTGCAATAGTTGCTAATACAAAGGTATATTATAAGTAGAACTAATGTTCTGTTATTACTTTAATAATATACAAGGATATACTATGGAAAAATCACAATTAAAAATTTCGATTAGAAATTTAGTTGAGCTGATACTAAGGTCTGGAAATATTGACAACAGGCTTGTTTCATCAAACCGAATGCTAGAAGGAACTAGAATTCATCAAAAAATTCAGAAGGAAAGTGGAGAACAGTATAACAAGGAGGTTTACTTATCTTTTGATTATGAAATAGAAGGGTTTGTAATTAAACTAGAAGGTCGAGCTGATGGCATAATAACCGAATCAGATGGCATTGTAATTGATGAGATAAAATCTACAACAAGACCGCTTGAATACATAGATGATGATTTTAGCTTGCTTCACTGGGCACAAGCAAAATGCTATGCCTTTATTTATGCTACACAAAATGAGCTACAAGAAGCTTATGTTCAATTGACCTACTTTCAAATAGATACAGAAGAGATAAAAAAGATTAGGAAGCAGTTCAAGCTTGTTGAACTGCAAACTTTCATGAGTGACTTACTAAGCAGATATCTCGTTTGGGCAAGTATGCTTGATATATGGAACACTCAAAGAGATATATCTATCAAAAATTTAAAGTTTCCTTTTGAAACTTATAGAAACGGGCAAAGAGAATTAGCTGTTGCAGTCTACAAAACTATAATGCAGGAGAGAAAACTCTTTGTGCAGGCACCTACAGGCATTGGAAAAACAATTTCAACGCTGTTTCCTGCAGTGAAAGCACTAGGCGAGCAGCATATTTCAAAAATATTCTATTTAACTGCCAAAACTATAACCAGACAAGTGGCAGAAGAAGCGTTCGCAAAAATGAGAAGCAACGGGCTTAGATTTAGAACTATTACTCTAACTGCAAAGGATAAAATATGTTTTAATAAAGAGAGTAGCTGCAATCCAGACTTTTGTGAATATGCAAAAGGTCATTTCAATAGAGTTAATGATGCGTTGCTTGATATCTTAAAAAATACAGAGTATTTATCAAGAGAAATCATTGAAGAATATGCATTAAAACATACCGTTTGCCCCTTTGAATTTGCTCTTGATTTATCGTTGTGGGCTGATGGTATTATTTGTGATTACAATTACGCTTTTGACCCAAGAGTTTATTTAAAGAGATTTTTTTTGAATAATACTGGTGAATATGCTTTTCTCATTGACGAGGCGCACAATTTGGTAGACAGAGCAAGAGAAATGTTTTCGGCGGGACTAAGCAAGTCAGCCTTCTTAGAGGCTAAGAAAATCATGAAACTAAAGCAGCCCAAGATAGCAAAGCTACTCAATAAAATAAATTCTCATATGCTTGCTTTAAGAAAACAGTGCTCTGATGAGGGCTTCCTGGTTAGTAAGGATGAATTAAAAGATTTATATAGAATGTTAATGAATTTTATTAAAGAATCAGAAGAGTGGATACTAAAGAATCAAAACAAAAACATAGAGGGCTTTGATAAAATGCTGGAACTATATTTTAGCTCAATTACATTTTTAAAAATTTCAGAGCTTTATGATCAAAGGTATGTAACCTTCATAGAAACCAAGGATAGTGAAGTCAGAGTAAAGCTATTCTGTATTGACCCGTCATATTTGCTGCAAGAAGCAGTCAAACGTTCCAAAACAGCTGTTTTTTTCTCAGCAACACTTACACCACTTAGCTACTTTATGGATATTTTAGGTGGAAATAGCGAGGACTATAACATTAATTTGATATCGCCTTTTGATAATAAAAATCTTTGCTTGCTTGTTGAGGATAATGTATCAACTAAATATAGAAATCGTGAAAACAGTTATGATAAGATTGTAGAAATTATTAAGACAGCCATTGATAAAAGGTTTGGGAATTATATGATATATTTTCCCTCCTATAAATATATGAATGAGGTTTACACAAGATTTCTAGAAAAGCACCCAGGCATTGAGACAATGATTCAGCAAAGCTCAATGTCGGAAGAGGAAAGGGAGAGCTTCCTTAATAGGTTTAAGCCAAATACAACAGAAAGCTTTGTTTGCTTTGGTGTATTGGGCGGTATTTTTTCAGAGGGTATTGATCTAAAAGGTAATAGATTGATTGGAGCAATTATTGTTGGTGTAGGCCTTCCACAAGTCAGCACTGAGCAGGATATTATAATGAACTATTTTCAACAAAAAAATGGCATGGGCTATGAAAATGCCTATATGTTTCCTGGAATGAATAAGGTGTTGCAAGCTGCTGGAAGAGTAATTCGTTCAGAAAATGATATTGGTATGGTATTATTAGTGGACGAAAGGTTTTCTCACCGAACCTATAGATGTTTATTTCCAAAGCATTGGGAACATAATGCAAGAGTAAAAAATGCACGAGATTTGGAATTTAAGCTGGAGCAGTTTTGGGAAAAGCAGGGTAACAGAGATACCCTAAGCGATAGCTGAGCTCTGAACATATGCGGTGAACTAATAAATAGACTGGATGGATAATTGTGGATTTTTTTGATACGCTTAAGGATAAATATAATATAAATCTGAATGAGCAGCAGCAGAGAGCGGTGTCACACGTTGCAGGGCCAGCACTTATACTTGCAGGACCTGGTTCGGGGAAAACTACTGTAATAACCGCAAGGGCTGCATATTTAATTCTGCAGGCTGGTGTGAAGCCTCAGAGTATTCTGACCTTGACATTCAATAAGGCGGCACAGCTTGAAATGGAAAGGCGGTTTTACAAGCTTTATGGTGGTGAAATAGTGGAAAAGGTACATTTTGCTACGTTGCATAGCTTTTGCAATAAAGTGGTCAGAGACTATGAGAATATGAAGGGTCAGAGGTTAAGGCGTATTGAGGGCAACGAGGAAGGTATTAATAAAAAATATTTGCTCAAAGATATATATTTAAGCATAAATAATTCTAAAATAAATGATGATGAGCTTGAGAGCTTAATTAACGAAATCGGCTTTGTGAAAAACAAAATGATAAAAGATTTTGATGGGATTACCTTTAATACTAAAAATTTCACACAGGTCTACAAGGCATATGAGGAATTTAAGAAGAGCAATCTGATGATGGATTTTGATGATATGTTAACCTACTCATATAGTATTTTGATAAAGTGTCCTGAGATTTTAAATTATTATAGGAGTAAGTATAAATATATACAAGTTGATGAGGGGCAAGATTTATCAAAAATCCAGTTTGAAGTATTGAAGCTATTGACAGATAAAATCGATAACTTTTTTATTGTTGCCGATGATGATCAGTCAATATACGGATTTCGAGGTGCAGAACCTCAATATATTAAGGACATTGAGAAGCAGTTTAAAAATTGCAGTATTTTTCGTTTAGAAAACAATTATCGTTCATCTAAAAACATTGTTGAGCTAAGTAGTACTTTTATTAAGAAAAATAAAAGTAGGTTTGATAAAAATCACACTACTTTAAATGAGGCAAAGAGTGATCCAATTATTCTTGATGCAGAAGATGAGCATGCTCAGTTAAATTTGATTTTAGATAAAATAAAGCAGAGTGATGATCATAAGAAAGAAAAAGATACTGCAATTTTATATAGAAATAATTTGTCATCAATTCTAATTGCGGATATTTTGGACAGAAACGGAATTTCATTTAAGATAAGGCAAAGCAAGCTTTTTTTCTTCAAACATTGGCTGGTACAGGATATGATGTCCTTTATGATGTTCGCGCTTGATCAGCATGATATTGAAGCATTTTCAAAGATATATTACAGGATGAATAGATATATCTCAAAAGCAATGTTGGAATGTGCTATAGGCAACGCTAGTGAATCAGTAATTGATGGAATTATGAAAAATATTGACTTGAAACCATTTCAGCTAGATACAATGAGAGAGTTAAAATTAGAATTCATTTCATTGGCAAAAAAGAGGCCCTGGGCTGCACTGGAGTATATAAAGAACAATTTTAAATATCTAGAGAGTATTAAGGAATATTGTGAGATTATCGGTTTATCATTTGAATATCTAAACAAGTTGTTTGGCATTCTACAGGGAATATCTGCGGGCTGCCAGACAATAGCTTCTTTTCTGGTTCGATTGCAGGAATTGGATCATTTATTTGAAGGAACAGCAAGCGCAAAGCCAATACCGAAAACTAGTCATATAACGCTAAGTACCTTTCATTCCTCAAAGGGCTTGGAATATGATTGTGTATTTATGATAGATTTGAATAATAGCGAAATTCCTGGCGATAAATCTTTAGAAAAGGCTCTGGAAAATAAGGACAATTCTATGCTGGAAGAGGAAAGAAGGCTTTTCTATGTTGGGATGACCAGAGCAAAGGATCAGCTATATATGATTTATCCTACATCAATTAACAATGAAGTAGTACTTCGTTCAGTTTTTGTAAATGAGGTTGTACAGCTTATTCAAAAGGATATAATAAACGGAATAGGAGAGGGCTCGATTGTTAACCATGTTAAGTTTGGAAAGGGTGTGGTTGCCGCAATTAATGAGAATTCCAAAGAGAAGAAGACTATAGTTATCAATTTCTTTATTGGCCAGCAAAAGACACTTGACCTTCAAATATGCCTTGACAGTAAGCTCTTGAGTTTCGAGTAACTGGAACGTTAAAAGCTATATACATAATTTTCAAAACTTTGTATCAAAATCATTGTATAACAATAATACTTTTGTTATCATATGAGAGATTAGTTGTAATAAATTACGAGTCGTAGGTCTTTTGGAGGAATATAGAAAATGATTGAAAAATATTACCCTGATTTATATTGTGATAGTATACGTCATATCGACCTTGAAATGCTTAAAAACAAAGGTATTCAGGGCTTTATTTTGGACATAGATAATACACTTGTTCCAATGAACAACAAGGACGCCGATGAAAATGCAATTAGCTGGATTGCAGAGCTTAAAAGCAAGGGCTTTAAAGTATGCATATTGTCAAATGCAGCTGAAAAACGTGTGCTTAGGTTTAATAAAAAGATTGAAGTAACTGCGATACACAGGGCATACAAACCAGCAGGAAAGGCTTTTCTGAAGGCTGCAAAAGAAATGGGTCTTGAACCTGAAAACATAGCAGTAGTTGGAGATCAAATTTTTACCGATATTCATGGTGGAAACAAAGCGAATATGTTTACTATACTTGTAAAACCAATAGACAAAAAAGAAATCTTGTATGTTAGGTTAAAAAGAGGACCTGAAAAGATAGTCTTGAGTAGCTTCAATAAGAAGCTAGAATATAAAATTAATAGAAGAGCGGAGTGGAAAAAAAACCGACTTAAAATTGAGCAAAACAGATTTGATAATTAGTAAATAGCTGACAAAGTATTTGGTTGTTAAGCAGATAAAGAGGGGTTTTACAATGGATATCGTTGGTGTGGTTAATGGTAAAACAGGACTTTTTGGATTGTTAGGCGATCCAGTGGAGCATACTAAATCTCCTTTTATTCACAATACACTTTTTAAGCATTTTAACTTAAATTTCATTTACGTTCCGATACTTGTAAGTAAGGACGGTTTAGAAAAAGCAGTGCATGGTATGAAGGCTCAGAATTTTATTGGGTTCAATGTCACAGTGCCATATAAAAAGGATGTTATAAAATATTTAGATGATATCTCAAATGATGCTTTGCTTATGGGCGCAGTTAATACCGTAAAAAATATTGACGGTAAACTAAAGGGATACAACACTGATGCAGAGGGTTTCACTAGGGATTTCAAGGAAGGCTTCAACACAAATTTTAAAGGGAAAAGAGTAATGCTATTAGGTGCCGGAGGGACTGCAAGAGCTTTGGCTATAAAGTTGGCTGCAGAAGGTATAAAGCACATGACGATAGTAAATAGAACAGAACAAAATGCACAGAATATTGTAGATCTGGTAAAGAACAATTATGGCAGTGTTGTAAGCTACATTGTGCCTGACTCATCATTGTTCTTAGATGAAATGAAAACATGTGAGATTATTATTAATACTACACCAGCTGGAATGAGCACATATCTGGATTCTACGCCTTTTGATTTCGAATTTGTTTTTGACAAAAATCAGTTAGTATACGATGTGATTTATGCCCCTAAAAAAACCAAGTTTCTAAAGCAGGCAGAAGAATATGGCTGTAAAACAAGAAATGGCTTTGGTATGCTAATAAATCAAGGTGTTTCTGCCTTTGAAATCTGGACGGGTAAAGTAGTGGCTAGACAGCAAGCAATTGAATTATTAAATCTAATAGATAAATTAGAGGATATACGTGACTAATAACGAATACTAATGATATTGGTGTTAGATGTCTTTTTGCAAAGGGTGATTAAAATTTTAACTATAAAAAATTATATGGAAGAAATAGTGCTGAATTTGATGGAAGTCGTTCTTAAGGATATAGATATGTGCAAGTGTGAGCTGTGCGTTATGGATGTAGCAGCTATTGCTCTAAATGATTTGCCTCCAAAGTATATCTCTACTGAAACAGGGGAGCTGTACTCCAAGGTGAATGTTCTTAGAAATCAGTTTGAAGTTGATGTTATAGCAGCTATCACAAGAGCCGCTGTTCTTGTAAAAAGGTCTCCTAGACACAAATAGAGTTCTTAGATTCTGAGGGAGCTGTTTTACGACCTCGGAATTTTAGAAATCATTATCCAGGGTCGTAGAGCCGCTTATCTCCCACAAATAGATAAGGAGAATTAGCGGCACTAGACATCGGACAAATAGAGTTCTTGCATTCTGAGGGAGCTGTTTTATGACCTCGGAATCATAGATATCGTTTAAGATATTTAGCGGTAGCGACAAAGGGTGGCTCAATTTGGCTTATGGTTTATCTTTTCCAGTACCTTTTGTATTAGTTTGGGTGTTTGACGGATTTTTCTTTGTAATTGTTTTCTTGGTACTGGTTGAGGGCTCAGGAGTCTCATCTGGAACTATCAGCTCTCCTGAAGGAGTTACTATCCCATTCGTGGAATTAAAGTATTCAGCAATTATCTCTTCGGAAGGTAATGACTCTTTAGTCTCAATATTAACCATTTTACCATTGTAAATATAGTACCAACCACCACTTATAACTTTATCATCTCCATCTAATCTGAAGGAATTAAAATCATCGCCTGAACCTTTTATAAATCCTGAGCTAAGCTTCAGTGCATCTGTTAAAGTCATATTTGTAATAATATTTTGGAAAGCATAGTTTATTACAGAATTAAACTTTGGTAGATACTGTATAGTAAGTTTTTGACGAATAAATTCCTTTATAAACTTACCTTGCATCTCAGTTCTTTTAATGTCGCTACCATCGTAATATTGCTTTAATTCAGTGGTGTACTTTCCATTGCCAGGCTTTCTAAACCTAAGTAATTGTTCAACCTTATCGCCATCTAGCAGCTGATGATTACCTTTTTTAAGATCAATATATAAATCCTGTGTAGGATCACTATACTTCATATCGGTTGGTATATCAAAGTATACGCCACCTAACATATCAGTGATTTTCTTAATAGAAGAAATATTAATATATATATAGTAATTGATATTTATTCCAATCAAATTGCTTACAACTTCAGAGGCATAAATAGCACCTTCATGCTTGTGGCCACCTGCAGCATAAGCTGCATTTATTTTTGGCAGGATATTATTTTTAAGTTTAACCTTTGTATCTCTGGGAATTGCAACAATGGATATTTGATTTGAATTAGGATTGTAATTTGCTACAAGCATAGTGTCAGTATTACCACTAGCTTTATCTCCTACTAGGACGAGAAAGTTCATCGGGTCATTTTTTTTAGTACCATTAAGACCATCTAGAATTTTTGGAACAGTAGCTGTTCCATTTTCAGCTGTTACATTGTTTATATAAAACAGAAATACTGATCCAAGTACGAAAAGAAATATTCCGACCACTAAACTAATTATATAAGTAAATTTTCTTGTATTCATTATTAAACCTCATTAGTAAATAATTTGTATATTTTTATAAGAGTATATCATACATTTAATTTATATAAATATATAATCTCCAATTTCTAAAAAAAAATCACTAATGATATTTAGTCAAATAATGAAAATTCAAGCCTAAAATTTTATTAAAATACTTTAGTCTGTAACATAATATGTTTACACATCATAATATACCTTAGAGCGTATAAAGCTTCACTAAGGGGGAATTGTGCTTGAATTATACTGAAATCGATAAGCTAAAAAGCATTTTTTCAAATATGCTGAAAAATCAAAATACATTAAGAAGTATAGATCTTGGAATAGATGGTAAGTTAATTGCTATTGGTTACAATCCATATTGGACCAGTAAGTTTGATTCTAAAATAGAAAAACTAGAGTTAAATTTTTTAAGCAATAATGGAATAATGGTTCCTTTAATACTTAGTAATATTGTTGACTACGAATTATATCCTAAAGAGAGTAAGAGAAATAAAAACTATAGAATAAACACAATTGATTTAATGATATTATCACCTTACCTCAACCCTAAGAATGCAAAGGATATCTATGACAAGGTGAAGATTGAGATTATTTATGATGACTAAACTCCTTGGAAAATACTTTAGGGAACCAACTAACATAGAAAATTAATAAAAAACGCCAAACACTTGGCGTTTTTTATTAATTTATATTTCTAGCTTATTCATAGAAGTATTTGGTTTATGTCTTTTTCAATCCTTCAAAATATTTTCTGTTATACAAAACTGCAGGATCATCCGGTTTGTATTCTGTAGCCCTATTATTATATTTTATTGATTCTTCAATATTGCCGACTTTATCATAACAAACTGATAATTCAATACAGGGGATATAACCCCACGAGTCATGATCAATAAAGCCCCAGCTATTTTCGGGTTTTTTAAGTTTTGTTGCAAGCTCGAACCAGAAAATCGCCTGATCATAATTTCCTTTATTTTTATAATAGTATCCAATTTGACAGCAAAGCTCAGCCCTTGGGGTATCATATTCAAGACTTCTTAGCATAGCCTTAAGAGAATTCTTATTGTTATTATTTGTACTATAGCATTTTGCGAGTTCGCTACACGCCATTATATTATCTTCTAACCAGCCTTTTTCAGAATCCAAAAATTTACTGAAATATTCTATTGCATCATCATACCTGCTGTTATCTTTCAATTCCCTGGCAAAGTAATAGAGACCCCTTGGTGTCAGTTCCTTACCTTGAGACAATATTTTTTCATATATGTTTAGGTTCCTTCCTGGTACAGAAGGATGTATCTTCTTATGTGTTATGCAAATATCGACATTTATAATGTTACCGCCCAATTGAAGGTACTCATGTACGGGTTCTTGCCATGAACAATTTATGGACCTTCTTGAAAGGCGTTCCCTAAAGTAGGAAAAGTTTACATTTCCCCGAGCATCAAAACCTACATTATATTTCATCATTACAATGTCTACAGTTGGATCGAAGCATTGCTTTAACTGCATGAATTTGACTCTGTCTTCTTCAAGTACTACATCATCAGCATCTAGCCAGAGAATAAAATCCATTGTAGCTTTTGAGTAAGAGTAATTTCTTGCAGCAGAAAAATCATTAGTCCAATTAAAGTCAAATATTTTATCGGTAAAGCCTTTGACGATTTCTTTTGTATTATCAGTTGAGCCCGTATCTACTATAATTATTTCGTCAACGATATCTTTTATAGAATTTAGGCATCTGCCTATTACGTTCTCTTCATTTTTAACAATCATGCATAAACTTATTGTTACCATATATTCACCTCAAAAAAATTTTACAGTATATATTATGTGGATTAGCAAAGTTTTGACCTATATTGCTTGAAATTTAGAAGAGAAGGGTTGCCCGTATATAAGAATACGGACAACCCATCTTCCTTATTTAATTGTTTATTAGAATACAATACCGTTTAGTGCTCTGGTAATTGCTTCAGCGCTTGTAAGGTTTGTACCTGTGACTGTGATTCGAATTTCATAAGTGTGCGAACCAGATGCGGGAGAATCAACCCAAGTTAAATTAGGAATCTCACCTGATACTCTAACAGTTGAATCAACATTATCATCTGTCTTTTCAACTGTTATAGTTGCAATAGCAGATCCATCTCGATATAGGCTATAAGTTATTGTATATTGATTTGTAGAGGAATTTGATTTTGTAACTTCAACTTCTGCCATGGAATCTAGTTTTATTGATTGACTTGTGATAGTAGTTATAGCTAATGAAAGCACAGATACTTGCGTACCTATTGGGAGATTGGTTGAAGTGCTTGTTTGTGTAGAAGATAAAGCACTCCCAGCACCAGTAGCACCTGTTACACCCGTTGTACCAGTAGCACCTGTTGCTCCCGTTGCTCCTGTACCACCGGTTGCACCGGTTGCACCGGTTGCACCAGTTGTACCAGTAGCACCAGTAGCACCAGTAGCACCAGTAGCACCAGTAGCTCCTGTATCTCCTATATCACCAGTAGCTCCGGTAGTTCCTCCATCGCCGGTAGCACCTGTAGCACCAGTAGCACCAGTAGCGCCAGTAGCTCCTGTGGCTCCTG
>Ga0209430_1002064_pt1 | contig 13572 bp, 9 predicted proteins | sample BarGraIncub1133A_FD_184504 | JGI IMG/M metagenome (GOLD analysis project Ga0209430, IMG submission 184504) | Arctic peat soil microbial communities from Barrow, Alaska - Barrow Graham LP Incubations 11-33A (SPAdes) (version 2) | ecosystem: Environmental > Terrestrial > Soil > Wetlands > Peat... | reverse complement strand
TAAGAAAATCGTAAAGAAAGATCTTCTTTAAACACCAAAAGAATAATTGGAAGAAAAGAGAGAAAAAAAAAATTAAAAAAAGGTTAGTCACACGTTGAATTATTTTTTTAAACTCATTAATCAATATTGAAATGAAAGTATTATTTATTGGAGGCACGGGCAATATCAGTTCGGCATGTTCGGAATTGGCAATCAGCCGGGGTATTGATTTATATCATTTAAACCGGGGAAAAAGTGGCGGTATCCATAATGTAGAAGGAGCTAAAACGCTTATTGCCGATATACGTAATTTTGATGAAACACAAAAAGCAATTGAAGGGCACTACTTCGATGCTGTAGTTGATTTTATTGCTTTCGAGCCGGAACATATACAGGACGATATCCGATTATTTAAAGGCAGGACCAATCAATTCGTGTTTATCAGTTCTGCATCGGTATACCAGACACCGCCCGAAAAGCTTCCTGTTACTGAGGAAACTCCCTTGGATAATCCATTTTGGGAGTATTCCCGAAAGAAGATTGCCTGTGAAAACCTGCTGACAGCGGAATACCGTAAAAACGGATTCCCTTACACCATTATTCGTCCGTCGCATACCTACAGTAAAACCCTAATTCCGGTTATAGGTGGATATACCGTGCTGCATCGTATGCTGAAAGGGTTGCCCGTTGTTGTACACGGGGATGGCACTTCTATCTGGACACTTACACACCACACCGATTTTGCAGTGGGATTGGTTGGCCTGTTAGGAAATCCGAATGCTATAAGTGAAGCATTCCATATCACTTCGGATGAATGGCTTACCTGGAATGGCATTTATACTATTTTGGCAAAGGAACTGGGTGTAACACCTCACCTGGTGCATGTTTCTTCGGAAATTATTGCGGGATACGATAAAGTTATCGGGGATGGATTGTTGGGTGATAAGGCTCACAGCATGATCTTTGACAATACAAAGATTCGTAAATTTGTTCCCGATTATAATCCTCAGATTTCATTTCATCAGGGTATGAAGGATATTATAAACTGGTATAAGGAAAATACGATGAACAAGGAACCGGATGAACACATCAATAATTTGATGGATAAAATCATTCATGATTTATCGGAAGCAAAATTGATTAGTTTATAAGATACCAACAAGTTGCCGGAGTCCGGTTGAATTGTTCTTTGTAATGCTTTTAAATAGAACTTTCTTCTGAAAAAAAACAACTTTATTTCTAACAATAAATCATTAAAAACAATCTTATGAAACATTCATTTTCGATGCTGAAAAATCTGGCAGTCATCCTTCTATTCAGCACATCCTTATTTGGTCAGACTACGCCTATGAAGCCGGTATCGCCTAATGCTTCGCCCGAAGCGGTGGCATTGCTAAATTATCTCTATAGCATTTCAGGAAAATATCTGCTTACCGGACAACACAATTATCCGAATATCAAAGACAGGAACACGCTTTTCGTTAAGAATTATGTGGGGAAAACACCGGTGATCTTCAGTACCGACTGGGGTTTTGCAAAGGACGGTGACACCGATTCCTATTTGTCTCGTCCGGATATTGTGAAAGAAGCCATTCGCCAGCATAAAATGGGATCGATTATTACCATTTGCTGGCACGCGGTCCCTCCTACAGCTAACGAACCGATCACGTTCCAACCGTTACCCAATGCAGATCCCAATGCGCCATTGGCAAGCGTTCAGGGACGACTTACCGACAAACAGTTTCAGGATATACTGACACCCGGCACTAAACTTTATAAACATTGGTGCGAGCAAGTGGATTCGGTAGCAAAGTATTTGAAAATGCTGCAGGTGGCTCATGTTCCGGTTATCTGGCGTCCATATCACGAGATGAACGGCAGCTGGTTTTGGTGGGGTGGCCGGGTTGGGAAATACAGCACCATGGCTATTTACAAACAAATTTACGACCGGCTGATACGCGTTCATAAACTGAATAACCTCATTTGGTTATGGAGTGTGGATCGTCCGAATAACGAGAACATGCAGTTTACAAACTATTTTCCGGGTGCTAAATTTGTCGATATTCTTGGTCTGGATGTGTATGGAAACGATTTCAAACAAGAGTATTACGATAAACTGATGGCACTTTCGGGCGGTAAACCAGTAACACTGGCCGAAGTAGGCAATCCGCCTTCGGCTGAAGTTATGGAGCACCAACCTAACTGGATGTATTATGTGGTTTGGTCGGGCATGGTGCGCAATACACGTCTGAAACAATATCTCAGTCTGACCGAAAATAAGCATGTGCTTTATAAGGAAGATAAAGATTACGTGGAAAGTACGGTGGCATACCGCAAAGGATGCAATTTGCCTCCGTTGGAATTGGTGGCACCGAAACCTCTGGATTACTCGGGCACGTATGTATTCAATGAAGATAAAAGCACCTTAAACAATACCGGTGCAAGCGAATTGCCCTATAAAATTAAGATTTTGCAGGAAGGAAACTCCCTTGAAATACAAAATACTATTTTGGTTGAATTTGTGCCTAACCGTACCGAAACAATGAAATTAATACTGGATGGTCCTGAACTGGTTACTAAATTCCGCAATTCACCCATGACCACTGTGGCAAAGCGCATTGCCGGCAGCGATGCATTTGAAACAGATTCAAAAGTCAGTTTTACACGCAATGGGAAAACAATGAATATGCTGACCAACGAAAAATGGTATCTGACTGACAACGGAAAAACTCTCGTTATCGAACAAAGCTCAAACTCATTCGGTGGCGTGCGAAAAATTACAATGGTATTTGATAAGGCGGTACAATGATTAATTAACGATTAATGGTCAATGAAAAACAATTTGCAAAAATCACTTATACCGTTCATTGGAATAACGCTTATTCTGATTGCAGTTTTATTAAAAAGACTTTATATCAGAAACCTGAATACGGATTCTCTTTTAAGCTTTGTAGCCGGATTTGGAGTGATACTGATTTGCTTCCTGATTTTGAAAGTGGTTTTTAAAAATAGAAAAAATGGTTGAAATGAGTCATTTAATTTTTTAATAATATGAATCTTAGTCATCGGATCGCTATTTTACATAGTTCAATATTAGCAAATCAATTTTCTCTTTTCTCATTCCAGCTTTCTTTGTATCTTTGCACTCCAAAATTAAAACAATAGAATGTTATAAACGCACATTCTTTCATTATTCATTTTTTCATTTTTCATTATAAAATGGCCGACGATAAAAAAGTTATTTTCTCGATGGTGGGAGTCAGCAAGGCTTTTTCACCACAAAAAAAAGTATTAAACAATATTTACCTTTCATTTTTCTATGGAGCGAAGATCGGTATTATCGGGCTCAATGGTTCCGGTAAATCCACGCTGTTGAAAATCATTGCGGGAGTAGAAAAGAACTTCATGGGCGAAGTTGTATTCTCACCCGGTTACTCGGTGGGTTATCTGGAACAGGAACCACATTTAGACCCGACCAAAACGGTAAAAGAAATTGTACAGGAAGGTGTGCAGGAAGTGGTGGATATGTTAACCGAATACGAACGCATCAACGAGCAATTTGCCGAACCCGATGCCGATTTCGATAAACTCATTGCCCGTCAGGGAGAATTACAGGAATTGCTCGATCATGCCGATGCGTGGAATCTTGACAACAAACTGGAACGTGCCATGGATGCATTGCGTTGCCCGGCCGAAGAAGCATTGGTTTCAGTTCTTTCGGGAGGTGAACGCCGCCGAGTAGCTCTGTGTCGTCTATTGCTGCGTCAACCTGACATTCTGTTGCTCGACGAACCTACCAACCACCTCGATGCCGAGTCGGTGGAATGGTTGGAACATTACCTGCAACAATATGCCGGAACAGTAATTGCCATTACACACGACCGTTACTTTCTTGATAATGTATCAGGTTGGATACTGGAGCTCGACCGTGGAGAAGGAATTCCGTGGAAAGGAAACTATACTTCATGGCTCGAACAAAAGACAGCACGTATGGCCGGAGAAGAGAAACAAGCCAGCAAACGCCGTAAAACATTGGAACGCGAACTGGAATGGGTACGCATGGCTCCCAAAGCCCGTCACGCCAAAGGGAAAGCCCGTTTGGAAGCTTACGATCGCTTAATCAACGAAGACCAGAAAGATAAGGAAGAAGCATTGGAAATATTTATTCCTAATGGTCCTCGTCTTGGTAATAAAGTAGTTGAAGCCATTGGCGTATCCAAAGCATTTGGTGATAAATTGTTGTTCGAAAATCTGAACTTTATGTTACCTCCAAATGGTATCGTAGGTATTATCGGGCCAAACGGAGCCGGTAAAACGACCCTTTTCCGCTTGATAATGGAACTGGAGAAAGCCGACAAAGGAACTTTCGAAGTAGGTGAAACAGTAAAAATTGGGTACGTAGACCAAAGCCATACGGATATTGATCCTGAAAAAACGGTTTATCAGGTAGTATCAGGTGGTACCGATTTTATCCGCGTAGGTGGAAAAGAAATCAATGCAAGAGCTTATTTATCACGTTTCAACTTCGCCGGTGGCGATCAGGAGAAACTTTGCGGTATACTTTCGGGTGGTGAGCGAAATCGTCTGCATTTGGCTATTACGCTGAAATCGGAAGCCAATGTATTACTTCTCGACGAACCAACTAATGATATTGACGTTAATACTTTGCGTGCATTGGAAGAAGGCCTGGAAGCTTTTGCCGGTTGTGCGGTGGTTATTTCCCACGACCGCTGGTTCCTTGACCGAATTTGTACACATATTATTGCTTTCGAAGGTAATTCGGAGATATTTGTGTTCGAAGGTTCATACTCCGAATACGAAGAGAACAAAAAGATACGCCTTGGAGATGATGCTCCTAAACGGATACGATACAAGAAACTGATCGTATAAAATAGCCCTCTATCCCGATAGCTATCGGGACCCCCAAGGGGGACTTAATAAGAAATGCGCTTCACCAAATTATCGATGAAGCGCATTTTTATTAATCACTAATCACTGTTCATTAATCACTAATCACTAATCACTGTTTACTGATAACTGTTTACTGATAACTGATTTTACATTCCGTCTTCGATGTTCCAGACAAATGCCCGGATACCCATAAGTTCTGAAGTTCCGTCAAGAACACGCAAATCATCAAGAATCGGCTTTACTTTTTCATCTTCCACCACAGTGATTATGGCGGTATTTAATGATGGCCATGCATGAGTTCCGTAATGAGGTTCGCCGGTTTTAGTTCCGCGACCTATAACCGATTCCCAACCGCTAAATCCACGCACATGATTGAGGGTCAAAATAGTCTGAACTTGATCGTAATATGCCTGGTCGAATGATATAAATATTGATTTCATCTTTCTTAGTCTTTAATTATTAATATTTAATTCTTCCGTTTTCTTTTCCAGTGCAATACGTTTCAGCTTGCGGTGTTGACGTTTAACGCCACTTGCTGCAAACAAAGTATAGATAGTTGGAACAACAACCAATGTTAATACCGTTGAAACTGTCAAACCTCCGATTACTGTAACAGCCATAGGTCTCCACATTTCCGCACCCTGTCCTTTACTTATTGCCAAAGGCAACATACCGAGGATAGCAGTTAAACTGGTCATCAATACCGGACGCAGACGTGATTTACCACCAGTAACAACTGCACGGATAATACCGTTGCCACGTTCACGGTTCAGGTTAATATAATCCACCATCACAATACCGTTCTTCACCACAATACCTACCAACATAATCACACCTACGAATGTCATTACGTTGAACGTAGTTCCCGAAATCCATAAGGCCAGTACCACACCGGAAATTCCAAAAGGAATAGAGAACATGATAATAAACGGATAAGTAATCGACTCGAACTGCGAAGCCATAACTACAAATACCAGTAAAACAATGATTAGAAGCAAAGCTCCCAAATCGCTAAACGATTCCTGTTGGTCTTTAAACGAACCGGCAATGGTGGTTGTAATTTCCGAAGGAATATCAATCTTTTTAAGTTCAGTATTAATATCTTTCACCGCTTTATCCAGGGTAGTTCCCGAAACAGTCGAGGAAACGGTAATGATACGTTGACGGTTTTTACGTTCGATAGTCGGCGGAGTGAAACGTTCCACTACATTACCTAAATCTTTCAGACGTATAGCTTGTCCCTGACTATTGTAAATCATGATATTTTCAATGGCTTCAATTGACTGACGGTATTGGGGAGCATAACCCACTACGATTGAATATTCTTCACCATCTTCACGGAAAAGTGAAGCCGTAATACCATTGATACGGTTTCTAAGATAATTGGAAGCCGTACTGATATTTAATCCATTCAATGCCAGTTTTTCGCGATCGAAGTCAACCTGATATTCCGGTGTATATTCTTCGCGACTGACTGTTGTATTTACCAGACCCTGAACTTTAGCCAACCGTTTTGATAATTCGGCAGCCACTTTATCGGTCTGAGCAAAATCATAACCATAGATTTCCACATCAAGCGTCGACTGTCCCCCCATCATACTCATACCACCACCGGCAGTAACCGTTGACTTCCGAATTTCAGGAGTTTGTTTGATATCATTACGTATGCTGTCGCACAAGGCAAAAGAAGAGCGTTTACGGTCCTTCAGATTCACCATTTTCATTGAAAATGTACCAATATTACTTGAGTTTTTACTAAATAACGATCCAAAAATATTTTTACTGCCTGCCTGTCCAACACTAAAGTTGAGCATCTCAATTTCGGGATATTTCTTTTTCCATTCGGCATTCAGTTTTTGACAAACTTCTTTGGTCAATTCCATTCTTGTTCCTACCGGCATTTCTATCGTTGCAGATATTATACCGCTGTCCTGTGCCGGGAAGTTTTCTGTACCAACCCAACCAACAATAAGAGGAATCAGACTGATAAAGAAGAATCCGGTTGCAAAAAGCAATACTCTTATTTTATGACGAACCGCCCAGTTAACCAACTTAGCATATTTTTCATCCAGTTTATCCAGAAAACGTTCAATAGGTCCATACACAAAATTAAATCCTTTACTGCGTTTCGGGTTAAGTCGCAATAACTGTGAAGCCAACATTGGAGTCAGAGTCAATGCGCAAATCATCGACACAGTAATAATAATAGTTACCATCCAGCCAAGTTGCGAGAACATAACACCTGCCATACCCGAAACCATAGTTAAAGGAAGGAAAACAGCAATAATAGTCAGTGTTGAAGCAACAATTGAAAGTCCCACCTCGTTGGTTCCGTTTACAGCAGCCGTTTTAGGACGACTACCCCGCTCAATATGTGTGGTGATATTTTCCAGCACCACAATGGCATCATCCACCACCAACCCAATAGCCAGCGATAAGGAACTAAGCGAAATGATATTTAATGTTCCACCGGTCAGAGCCAGATAAATAAATGCTGAGATTAACGAAATAGGAATTGTCAGAATAATAATCACCGTGGCACGCCAGCGCCCCAGGAAAAACAAAACAACCAGCATTACGAATATAAGCGCGTATATTACCGTTTCAGCTAAACTATTAATAGTCCGAACAATATTATCCGAAGTATCCATAATCACATTCAGTTTCACATCCGAAGGAAGGTTCTTCTGTATTGCAGGCAACATCTTTTTCACTTCTTTGGCAATCTGAACCGTATTAGATCCTGACTGTTTCTGAACTATAATTGAAGCACCCTGTACGCCATTTGTATAACTTTCCTGCATGCGTTCTTCATGTTTGTCGCTTATCATAGCCACATCCGACAACATCACCGTTTTACCGTTATAATTTCCTACGATAATACTTTTCATTTCAGAAGGATCTTTAAATTCTCCCTCAACACGCAATGCATAAGTATCACTACCAACATCCATAGACCCGGCAGGAGTATTCACATTTTCCATACGAATATACTGCGCCAGTGCTTCAATGGTCAGGTGATAAGCTTCCATTTTCACCGGATCAACATAAACCTGAATTTCACGTTGCGGGGCACCATTAATAGAAACAGAACCCACACCGTTAATACGTGCCAGCGGATTAGCAACATTTGTGTCCAGAATTTTATACAATGCAGGTAAACTTTGATTAGCCGTTGCCGAAAGCATAATTACCGGAATCATATCTGTACTGAGTTTGAAAATAATCGGATCACTAGCACCGGATGGCATAAAGGATTTCACCAAATCCAGCTTATTACGAACATCATTGGTTACTGCATTAACATCTAATCCGTAATCAAACTCCATCGTAATAATCGAACGATTTTCCCTGGAAGTTGATTTTATATTTTTCAGGTTGGAAACCGTATTCAGAGAGCTTTCCAGCGGGCGCGTTACATTTGTTTCAACATCAGAAGCACTTGCACCATCATAAGTCGTCATAACCATAATGGTATTGGTTTCAATTTTTGGCAACAAATCAATCGGCAATTTATTGTAAGAGAAAATGCCTAAAATAACCACTGCGATAAATATTATCGAAGTCATTATAGGTTTTCTCACCGAACTTTCGTATAAACTCATAATTTTTTTTATTTACGATTTAAAACATTTACTATTTACAATTTAAGAAGGGGAAAGAGAGTAGCGGGTTAATGGTTAGCGGTTAGTGATTAGCGGTTAGCGGTTACTACTTCTTACTACTGACTATTAACTAACGACTATAAACTACTTACTATAAACTACAAACTATTTCACCAGTTTCACTTCAGCCCCATCCACCAGTTTAGACTGACCTGCCACTACAATCTGTTCTCCGGCAGTTAAACCAGACAGAATTTCATAATCAGCATCTACTCTACGACCTATTTCTATTTGTTTATATTGAACTTTACCATCACTGTAAACATAAACATATTTAGCTCCTGAGCCGGCTTGTTTCACGATAGCTATATCCGGAACAACAACACGTTTAGCTTTTCCGAATTCAAGCGTTACGCGGGCAAACATACCGGGACGAATTTTATTATTGTTGTTATTCAACTTAATTTCAACCCCAAAAGTACGTGATCTGTCATCAATAGTAGGATAAATCAGGTTTACTTTCCCCTGAAAATTTTGTTCCCCAAAAACATCAAATTTTACATCTATCGGCATACCGACTTTGACTTGTGAATAATATGATTCGGATACGTTTATCAATAATTTCACAGGATTGATATTCATCACTGACAGTACCGGCATTTGACCCGAATACATATCGCCGTTATCATAGTTACGCGCTGTAACAATTCCGCTTATAGGACTCAACAGGAAAGTATTTTCAGTCAGATTTTTTAAATTAGTCTGAGCTACATCCAATTGAAGTTTTGCATTGTCCAGATCCTGTTGCGAAGCACCACCTACATTGAAAAGTTCCTGTACTCTTTTATAAGTACGCTTTACATTTTCATTTTGTGTTTCCAGGTTCGAAAGGTTCGCTACATCCATTTGTACTAATTTCTGACCTTTAGAAATATGCTGTCCTACTTCTACCAGGATATTACGGATACGACCCGGTGCCGAAGGTGCTATACTATTTTTTGCCTGAGGTTGAACAGTAGCAGTTAATTCGTAGGATTGTTCTACATCTTTTACTTTTGCTTCCTGAACGCGAACATTTGGAATTTCATTTTGAACTTTCGTATCGGTTTTATCGGTTTTTTTGCATGAGCTAAATCCCAAAGCCAACGCCATAACCAGAATGCCAACTAATTTAATTCGTTTCATTTGTATATTTGTTTTATGTTATATTTCTTATTAATTATTTCTTTTCCCAAGAAGTTTTTCCAGATCAGCTTTTGCAGACAGATAGTCGTAAATAGACTGATTGTATGATAATCCGGCTGAGATATAGGCTAATTCGGAGTTTGATAAATCAAGATAGGTACTCGATCCGACTTCATATAATTTCTTTGATATCGAAACCGCTTTTTCTGCCTGTCGCAAACCTTCCTTGTTCGATTCAATTTTCTCCATTGCCTTTTTAATATTATCTAAATAGCTGATGGCTTGCATTTCAAGACTTCTTCGCAAATTATCACGTTGGTCTTTTAGTTCATCTATTTGAATTTTTAATTGCTTTTCCTTATAAACTCTGGCACCACCCTGAAAAATCGGGATATTCAGTTGTAATGCTGCTGTTGAAGTTGGAAACCATTTCAAAGCAACTGCGTCATTGGCCATCGACATGTACATATAATTGTAACTTGCAGCCAAAGTCGGCCACCAGCACGCTTTTTGAATTTTCAGGCTATGGTCCAATTGTTTCGATTTTAGATCAAACTGATTCAAATCTGTATTCGTTTTCAGACTGGTAGTATCAATGGATAATACATCACCATACATATTTTTCTCAAAATCGGTCAGGCTACCTTCCACATTTAAAGCGGTAAACATATCCATGCCCATCAACATTTTTAATTGCAATTTACTCATATTCACAGCACTTTCAGCCGACACTAAATTTGAACTTGCATTTCGAACCTGTACGTCCGCCCGTATCCATTCAAATTCAGAGACAGTCCCCTGTTTGAACTTATTACTGATAATACGTGCGTTTTCACTTGTATTTTGATAACTTCGTTTAAACACATTGTATTGATCCTGAGTCAACAAAATAGTGTAATAGGCTTTTGCAACCTGATTCACCAATGAAATTTTTGACGAACGTGCAGATTCTAATGCTAATTGTGCATCCAGCTCCGTCATTTGTAACGATGCCCAGAGCGTGGGTGATATAATAGGAATAGATGCAGATAAACCGGCATTAAATGTATTATCTACACCCACTTCAAATCCATCCGGATTTGTCGGAACGCCAGGTAATGAAAAAAACATACGTTGTTTTTTCAAAGCACGCTGATAGGATCCTGAAGCTGATATAGTTGGAAATAATGCTGAAAATTTCTCTTTTTTGGAATAATCTACACGTTGAATTTCTTTATTGGCCACTTTTATAGTCGGGCTCTGACTCATTGCTATTTCTAAAGCCTTCGAAAGCGATACGGTTAATGTATCTTGTGCTTTTAACGCTAACGATGGCAACATACATATGAATGCTGTCACCAATACCATTTTTCTTTTCATCCTTTTCACAATCATTTGTTCATTAAATTTGTAATATTATTATATTGTATTTTTACCGTGCTTCTTAATGTCTGGCAAAATTATTTAAATTTATTCTCAATTCAAACTATAAATCGTTGAATAATCCTTTTTCCCCCGATGAAAAACCAAAATATCAGGTTAAAGCATTAAATCATTCAGCCCTTATACCCCTAAAACCAACTACCTGCTCTTAAGAAACGACTTTCCTTTTTCAACCGCTACCAGGTCCCGATAGCTATCGGGATTCGTCCTCTGTCAGGGTTGATTCAATTTGGTTTTTGTATTGGGTATTCCCCAGTTGTAATGCTACTTACTACCAACTATTAACTACCTACTTTTATTACCTTCTTCTTTCTTACTACCTTACTACCTACTTCTTACTATAAACTACCCACTTCTTACTATAAACTACCAACTACGAACTATTCCCCTTTATTATAATGTTCCTCCATATATTTCAACCCTTTTTCATTGGATATTAAATGAATCATCAAGTCGAAAAAAAAATCCAGTAAATGTTTCTTCGTGTATTTTTTGGGTGACAGTTGCATTAATTCGAAAGTGTTCTTAATTTGAATGGAATGGAATAAAGAAATCAATTCTATATCCAGATCATCTCTGTAAAAACCTTCAGCAACTCCCTGCCGTAAATTCATTTCAAAACCCTGCCGCATTTCATCCCTTTTTATCATTTCATGTTTCTCAAAGACTTTGGGATAATATTTTTCCAAATCGAAACAAAAGGTTTGAGATTCAGTTTCGAGTGCCTTCTTGATTTCCTTTATAATAATAATTAAAGAATCAATAGCATTTTTATTTCTAAAGAGTTTTTCGAATTTATCATAATTATTCTTTTTATGATGCATCAAAACAGCATCTACCAGGTCTTCCTTTTGCGGAAAACAGGTATAAAAGGTTTTTTTTGAAATGTGTAATTCATTACAAACATTGTCGATGGAGACACTCCGAATCCCATATTGCTCAAATAGGCGAGCAGCAGCAATAACAATATTTTCATTTTGATTTTCCATGGATATTTTTAGAATAAAAAACGATGCAAAATTAGACAACTAAAACTTCAAATTACTATATTATGAAATATTTTACTGTTAAAAATATACAATTAAATCATATCTATCTGATTAAACAGTATTTGAAATTACATTTTGGAAACTTATTACTTTCAAAAGTTTCCTAGTTTCCAATTATAAACAAAAAAAACCTTGAATTGTTTTCAAGGTTTCTTTTTTATTAGTTAATTAGTTGTTTGGGTGATTAGTTGATTGGTAAATAATTTATAGTAGGTAGTAAGTAGTTGGTAGATAGGTAATAGTAGGTAGTTAATAGCATTGTTTTGTCTCACAAGGTCGAGACTAAAAATCAAATGAAACTAATTTTAATCAACCTTGACAGCAGTAGAATCCCGATGGCTATCGGGATCTGACAGCGCTTGAAAAAGGAAAGTAGTTTTTTAAGTCGGTAGTAAGCAGATACAAGTAGGTAGAAATAATTGTGCTAATTATATATCTCCGTCAGACTTCGGCGTGAGCTCAGTCGAACGCTGAAGGACTTGTGGTTAAATGGTAAATAGTAAAACTTGTCCGACTTTTAGCGTATGGTTAAACAGTAAATGATATAATTTTAAAGGCCCTTAAGTTGAGAATTGACAAGAAATTAATAAGAAAAAAAACAGATTTAGTATATTTCATTCATCACTAAAAAACAGTAGTAAACTGTTTCTTAGCTGAAGAATAAAAAATATTTATTAAAGTTCTATGGTCATTTTCAATCATCGAGCTCTGAGTACGGTGAATTTTTACTTAGAAACTCTGGAACAATTTTTTTCATTGTTTTTACTGCATTATCAATCTCTACTTTTTTGGAGTATTCTATCATCAACTGTATGGAGCTTACTACATGTTCGAAATCATATTTTCGAACAGATGCTACCGTAATTTTTTCATGTTCCGTTGGAATTGTTGTTTCTTTATCATTCAACAATTCTTCATATAGCTTTTCACCCGGACGTAAACCTATAAATTCAATCTTGATATCCTTATCCGGAACAAATCCTGCCAGTTCAATCATTCGTTTTGCCAAATCTACAATTTTAACGGGACTTCCCATATCGAATACATATATTTCACCGGTATTTCCGAAAGAGGCAGCTTCCAGTACTAGTCTGCAAGCTTCGGGAATAGTCATAAAGTAGCGGATAATATCAGGGTGTGTCACCGTTACAGGTCCGCCCTTTTCAATTTGTTCCTTGAAATGAGGAATAACCGAACCGTTTGATCCCAGAACATTTCCAAATCGGGTAGTCACAAAATTTACTTTGTTTCCATTTTTCTCGCTTTCTTTTGCCAGAGATTGAACATAAATCTCGGCTATCCTTTTAGATGCACCCATTACATTTGTAGGATTTACGGCTTTGTCGGTAGAAATCATGACAAAACTATCCACATTATATTTTACCGATAAGGTACTAAGATTCATAGTCCCCAATACATTT
>Ga0209430_1002063_pt1 | contig 13573 bp, 19 predicted proteins | sample BarGraIncub1133A_FD_184504 | JGI IMG/M metagenome (GOLD analysis project Ga0209430, IMG submission 184504) | Arctic peat soil microbial communities from Barrow, Alaska - Barrow Graham LP Incubations 11-33A (SPAdes) (version 2) | ecosystem: Environmental > Terrestrial > Soil > Wetlands > Peat... | reverse complement strand
CATCATTTTTGACATTTTCCGACCTGCGTTCTTGTTTTTCGTATCCTAACTCAGTCTCTAATTCAGCTTCCATGACCTCTTGTAGCACGTCCTTAAACATAGCTTTTATTGCTTCCATCACGTCTGAAGTATTATTAAATTTTTCGTTCTTAATAAGCTCTCTGATGACTTCTTGGGGTATCATTGACATAAAAAAACTTCCTTTCTGACTTTAATAGTATTATTACTATTCTTGCCATAAAGGAAGATCTTTCAAACCTAGTTACACAAAATTTTCCGCACTCTCATTCAACTTTTCGATTCATAGTTTTCAACCTACTCCTTAAAAAAATCACCATATGTACGATTCGACATATCCTTTAAGGGTAACAATAAAAACCGCCTACATTTGTAAGCGGTCCGATAATCATAAATTTTACTGATATCATTATCTCACATCATAAGTCGCATGTCAGTTTCATCTTTGTCGCATGACTGACAACCCGTCAATGCCGAATATAAAGCCACTTAGCTTTTGACTAATCTCGTTAATGTCACGGAAGTAAGTACTTCTATCCATATTTTCTTGTTTACATACTTCTGTCATTTTAAGATCATCGATATAAGCGGCTTGCATTACTCTATATCTTCTAGTTTCCTCAGGCCTGTTAGATGACTCACAATAAGCCTTATATAATTCCATCATCACGTCAATATGCGCCAAGATAATATATGTCCTGGTAGTACTTCTTTTGATCGATTCAATATAGGTCCCATCGCTACTATCAAGAGAATCAAGAATATCAATAGCCTTTTCTGTATGAGTTATTTCTTGAAGATTACTGATCGAGTTTTCACAATGATCTTTTAATACGTTATAATTTTGCAATAATAGTTTTGTATTATAAAGCCTTTTGCTATGGCGTGATTTAATTTCTTTATTTTTTTCCTGTTCTATATGTTTAATGGCTGCGGCTATTCCTATTTCAGTTGCTAATTTAATGATTTCAGCTTTATCCATTATTACACCTCATTTAAATTATTTTACCTGAATCATATCTATGTCTTAGCTCCCCCAGTGACTGAATCAATATATCATCGTGCGGTACCAATCGTTCACGTTCCACCTGATACTGCTCTATGTTTTTCCATCCCATTATACCATTATGATCAAACACTGGTTGAATCCCAAAACCATACTGAGGATTAAATACTAGATTTGCACCTGTTGCTCTTATAATATCAAGCTGCTCTGCTAAGTTTTTATTATGTTTATCTGTGATCGTAAACAGTTCTAGCCATAACTTGCTGTCATTTGATGGGTATTGATATCGGTCTTGGTATACAGTTCCCATGTCTGCGCCCAGTAATGGAGGTATTGGTGGTAATGATTTTGGCATTTGTATGTAATCATATAGTTCCATGTGGTTTACCTCCTTATTTTATTGAGTTAGTCCAGTTAGTCTGAGTTAGTCCACGAGTTAGTCCAAAAAAGTCTAGGTAATACGTGGCTTCACTGGCATTTGGACTAACTGACTAACCATTTCAGAAATAGGACCTATATATATAAGGTATAAATATTATTTTTATAAATATCCACTCTATGGATACATTTAAGGTTAGTGTCCGTATTTATAAAAATATAAAGCCTATATGTATCCTATATCTATATAAGTTAGTCCAGTTAGTCTTTATATATATAAACCCACGTCCTGTCTAGGTTTATAGCGGACTAACTCGTGGGCTAACCTGGACTAACTCATCGTGTCAGTTAGTCCGTTTTTATGAATAATTTACTAATAATGTAATTATCATGTTAATTTATTGAATTAATTCACTCTATTGTTAAATTTTTTATTATTTAGTAATAATTTTAAGAGATTCATTGCTTTGCACCATAATTATTCGAGTATCATATATTAGATATCATCAGTTTATTGGAGGTATCTATATGAATAGAGACTTATTACAGCAAGCTATTTTGGATATACGTCCTGACGTTGCCGATGCACTAGAAGTTTTTTTGTATACAAACCTTAGTGCAATAATTTCCCCCACTCCATCTGTTTTATTAACTCCTGCTTTTCAAGCTGGACTTCAAGCAGCCTTGAATGATGTAGGTATACGTCATAACATAGGTTTATCAAAGGATCTTAAAGATGTTTTAGATGTTTTTATTCTAGCAAATGCTAATACCATAGCTGTTAGTACTACACCATAAGCACAGACACTCGACAAAAAACCGACATTCGGATAGTTAGTTTTTTATTCTTACTGTTCATTCCCGGGCAAATAAATTCAGTATTTTTGTTACGCCACCCAAATTTACTGACCCCTAGTGTTGTTGGTATATTTACTAGATTATCGGCCTCTAAGCTTGATAGCCATTTAGTGAGCATTTTGGCTATATCGGTTTCCATTGTTAACCCATAATCGGTTACTCCGGCAGGGTATTTAAAAACGATATGTCTGCCACCACTGGGAGTTATAGCTTCCACTGTATCAGGTATAGCTCCGCCATGATCATTTTGCAATTCCTCTAGGGAATTGTGACCGTCAATACCTTTTGACTCATTGGTACCGTGTAGTGGACCATCTACATCAAGGACAATATCCCTGACTTCTCGCCGGTCGCAATACCGATATTAGCATTTGGCCATTTAGACCACCATTCACGAATTATATTCGCGTCAATGGTAGCTTCATGTTGCCATTCTTTTATTTTAGGTAGAAATTTTGAATTTTCGGTGAGGGGAATAACGTGCCAGCCTTTTTGGGCGTAACATAATGCTGCTTGTCCTAATTTTGAAATTTCCATATCACTGTTATCACCTCAATTTACCCATGTATAATTCCTATTGCATCCTCCACTGATCGAGCAATCCCCGCCCTAGCCCCTAACCCTGCATCTGCTCAATGAAATTTAATGGAACATTTAATACAAAATTCCCCCAAATTACTCATCTACTCACACCCTCTTATTTACTAAATACAGTAAATCTATTTTCTACACTACGTATATCTAACTAATAATTGGCAATAATGGTATTGTCCACATACTTTTCCCCTACAGGCTACTGTAAAAGTAGAACCTGTACATACTCTTTCTTAGAACAAGACCACCAACGGAGCTGGTCTTGTTCTTCTTTTTGATTTATCTCGCCCTCCCAAAATCAACCTTTCCGCTTTCATCTGCTTTCGATAATATTTTTAAACATTTCTTACATGTTACTTGTTTGGATTCAGCTTCATATGTTTCATCCGTTAGCATCCACGTGTTATTGCAGGCGCTAGTTATTTTAATACCGCCATTTATTCTAACCTTAATACCACAATGTAAAAGTTTTCGTCTTTTCACGATATTTACTGTCCCTCTAAACATCACTTTGCCCCCTTCTTCCCTAAAGGGCAATTCCGCTTACATTCTGCCACTGTTTGATTTACAAACTTGCAAGGCTTGCAGTCTGCTTCATAATCGCCATAATTATGCCACACTTCCCCTTTTTTTAATGAAGATTCCATACTCCAAGAACATTGATTTCCATAATCAACAAAATACTCTACAACTCCATTTTTATAGCGAATAACCCCTATTATCTCGCCAGTAATGCCAGTTTGATGTTTTACTATATCACCGATAGTGTATTTCATTATTCATCCTCCCCTGATACTGGCATTGATGAAAACAATTCCATCCAACACTTAGCACAATCACGATCAGCAGGACAAATTTTTAATTTAAGTCCATATTCGTCAGGGCAATGTTCTGCAAACCACTGCATCTGCTGGCCAAGCTTGGCAAGGCGCAATATCTCATCATAATCTTGCTATTTTTCAGGATACACTGTACCTATAAATTTTCCCTTTGTAAGTTCACGTATTTATAGCAATAGTTCACCTTTCTCAATCCGTTCCAACACATCCATTTCCCTCACTCCAATCGATTTGTTTTAATCAGTGTATATTTACCGAATAAATGGCAATAATAACCTTTAGCTACTCTCTTTCCTTATTATCAGCTCTCTAAAAGAGGGCTGCTTTTATTTGCTTGTAATCTCATAAAATAATTAATCAAACATATCATGTAGTCTACATCTCTTTTTATATATCGGCTGTTCTTACTGAGCAGTCATTTTTTTGTATTGCATTAATCCAGTATCTTAGCGATAGCTATCAATCCGCCCCACCACATCACTCATAATACGATCCACCCTCCCGATCAGTATTTTTCTGAATACCACGCTAAATTAATTCTGTGAGATTCCCTTACAAATTATCACAGGATATTACTTTCTCTTTGACGAATTATTATAATTGCGCCCGGAATCAGGAGGACACATGAGAACTCAATGCCCAAATTGCAAAAAACCAATTAAGTTAACGACTAGCCAACTTATGAATAATCAATCTCGTATAACTTGTCCAGGCTGTCACCAGGCAATTACGACTCAAAGCACCATTAAGCAGGCAAGATCTAGTCTTAAGCTAAGATAATTTTTTTACCGGGCGCAATTTCAATATAATTAGATGGATCTGAAGAAGCCATTGTTACAGCAGTGGCTTCTTTTATTTCGGTATCTGTGCCCATTTACATACACCACCCTTTCACTGTTTATTTGTTTTTGTCGGTCATAATATCAGTCTCCTTTTAGAGCGTGAAATTGGGCTCGGTAGGGGAACAATTCGAAATTGGGAAAAAAGTTCCCCTTCTGTTGATAAACTAGAAAAAGTAGCAGCTTTTTTCAATGTCAGCATTGATTATTTACTAGGTAAAACCGATCATCCTAAAGGAATTTATGTCAGCATTAATGCTGATACTGCACGAAATATAGGTACACCCATGGCATTATCTGATGAAGAAATACAATTGTTGATTTATTTTCAGGTGCAGGTGGGATGGATTTAAGTACTTCTGCTTTTTTTAAGACTACAAAAGAATGGGAAATGAACATACTGCTTGGGCAGATTGAAAGTAACACTTATGTAAAACCATCAAAAATTACAGTGAAGCAATTCTTTGAAAACTGGCTTACTACTCCCGCAGCTCTTAAGCTCGCTAGTAAAACTTTTGTTAATTACCGGCAGTGTATTAAACTCCGCATAGTACCGTGGCTGGGAGATAATAAAATTGATGAATTAAAACGCTCACACCTAAACGAATTTTACCAGCGTATGTACACCCTCGGAAAGATGCTACAAAAAAATCCTCCGTTGCTATCTCTAAAGCATTAAAAACTAAGAAGCCATTAACAAAAAAAGCTGACAAATAACATTGTCTGCTCTCTTTATTTATTCGGTTGCACCATTATTGCACCACTTGGAGCCACTCATTTTCTACACCATACCGTGCAACCGTTGATTTTACTGGAGCCGATAATCCGAGTCGAACGGACGACCTACTCATTACGAATGAAGCTTTTTCAGTTCGCCAAGTCACTAAACCCTTTATCTGCTTGGGTTCTAGTTCTTCCTTAAACTTGTATGTTAGGTCATAATCTTGACTTTGGACAGCGATTTTGACAGCGATTTTTCATCCAGTACAATCGCCATCTTAGAAAAAGAAAGAAGGATTATTAAATGCAGACTGTACAAGACTTTGCAAAGAGCCAAAATATATCAAAGGCCATCGTTGACACTTGGATATATCGGCACGGCTTGCCTATCGTCCAAATCGGCAGACGAGTATATATTCAAATAAGTGATTATGAAGCGTGGATTGCTGAGCATAAGAAAATTCTGAATCAAGAACCTCCCCTTAAGACAACGGAAATTTCCCTACCAAAAAAATGTCGCGAATCAAGTATCGCATCGAAGATGAGACGGATCTATTAGAAGACACCCCTTCTCCAGTGTAACTAAATAGATTTAGTTAAAGGCTCTTTTTTAGTAATTAAGCTGATATCACCATAGTCTAGTAACGACAAGATAATAGCTTTAAAGGTAATCAGTGGCAAAAGGACACCGCTGTCCAGTCACCAAAGCCTACAGAATTACCATGGCCTAATATTAAATATCATAATTTAGAAAGTAGGAATGAACTAATCAGCTGCAATGAGATTCCTTGGTTTCCTGTCGGCTCACATAAGAGATTTTTAACTCAAGAGCTATTGGATTGGGCCCGAAGTCGAACTAGCACACAAAGAGATGGAATTTCATGACCAGAGAACAACGTGTAGCACAAATATTAGTGCGGATCGCCCATAGGTTAGTTAAGAAGGAAAAGCGAGCTGAACAAGATGTGTTGATTAAGCAACAATCAGTTAATGCCAACTCGCAACTATTGAAAAAGTATGCGAAGGATTAAATATAACCTTGGCTGATTTCTTTACCGAAAGTGAGTTGTCTGCTGAAGCTCTCGAGGAGCTGAGAATTTTTAAAGATTACCTTCATTATAAGTATGTGGTGAAAGACAAATAACCTAGCTGTCGTGCTGGGTTATTTTTTTCATCCACCCGCCCTAGCCGACTACTTCCAAGTCTCTCTTGACTACCTTGTTGGCAGGTCAGATAATCCTGAGATAAAAAAATAGCCACCCGAAGGCAGCTATCATAATTCCGTATATGCACCTGGCGTAATGCTGGGTGTATTTTTATGTAAAAACCGTTATACAATTTCAATTACTGACAAAACGTTACAAATAAGGCTATTCCTACAAATTGCGTGGTATGGTATGCTTAAAACATATTAATTTAAGAAAAGAGGTACTAACTTATGAACAAAAAACAGATCGTCCCGTGCGCGATCTGCGCTAATCCGCAAACAGCGGATGTGGAAAAGTTTTATTCTACAATAGCCAAAGCTACAAAAACAACTATTGAAGTAGTACGCTTAATTAATTATAGATTCATTTGTCACGCTTGCTCAGAAACAGCCACATATAGGAATGATTATTATTCAAGCAAAGGTAAACCTCATGCAGTATTGACTAAAGAAGCGGCAATTGTTAATCACTAAACCCTTATTAGTAGCTCAGCTGTCGTGCTGGGTTATTTTTTTATTGCAGGAAATTTATACCTTTTTGTCGAATTATTTTACATTAAAATGAAAGGAGTTTTAGTTAATGAAAAAAGCTGGTTGTGAGCCAGCTAAAGAAGGAGTATTCCAGTATGAGATTAAGCGAAATACGCAAAATTATTTTAGAAAATATTGACCTGTTAACTTATACCGCTGGGGCACCAAATACTAGCAATGGACAAACTGCAATACATAATATCGCAATAGCAGTAGATGCTATAGAAAGGTTATCACAACTAACATTTCTTACCCCTTCCATTGATAGACTGAGATCTTTGGGCAATATCTATAATTCAAGAATGCCAACAATTTCAGTGCCAACTGGTGAAAGTCAAAATTTCGATAAAATATTAACAGAATTTCGCGAGCAATGTAGTAATATTATAGCTTTAGCAAACGAAGTAACTCCACCAATAGAGGAAGAAACAATTAGTATTAAATTACTTGAAACCGCCAACATAAGCGACGTCAAAAAACTAGTTGTTGCCTTAGATGAAATTACATCACAAACATCAAATTTACCTAATATTGAAGGATCTGCAAGATTTGCTGGTTTCGAGAGTGGCACGGATTGGATTATTTTAAGCGTCACAGGAGCGGCTCTTGCGAAGTTTTTAAACCTAATAATAGAAGGTGCTTATTCGATAGCTAATTGCTATGTTGCAGTAAAAACAGCAAAGCAAAAATGTTCAGGTCTAGAAAAAATGGATGAAGCTATTGGGGACGTAGGACTCGTGCTAAAAGCATTATGCCAAAGAGAAGTTGAAAAAATCAATAATGACAATAACTATAAGTTTGACCCAGATAACATAGGTCGAGTTTCAAATGTTATGAAAGGTATGGTCGGTGTTATTGCCGATGGAAATACCATAGTGCCTTCACTAAATTCTCCAGCAGATTTACAAAATAAAATAGGGAATTACAATAACTATATCACTAGCCAACTACAAGACTTAAAGCGGCTGGCATCTCCTGAGAGCGTCCCTGAGCAAATCCCTACTAATGATGAGCTTATTGAGTAACGTTTCATCTGCAAACCGCAACTCCTTATCTCGCATGATAAAATAATCAGTTACGGTTTCCGCTATATTAGTCATGGCGATATCTAGGTCTCTTTTATTTTGAGCATTAACAGCAGCTGTTTTTTCTTTAATTAGTAGGTTATTAATTTTATAAGTATTATAAGCAATTAGGATTTTTTTTATAAATTTTAGCATTAATACCATCTCCAACATTAGTTTTACTTATATATAATTATACCACTATAATCACAGTTAATAAATACAAACTATCTAGGCATAAAAAAACCATACCAGATTAAACCAGTATGGAATTTCCTGCTCTGCGGGGCTATTGCTGGAGAATACGCAATTATAACCGCGGCCTAACCATGTACTGCCACAACATTTTACCAGCACAACACGCCAGTACCCCAGCAGTAACTCTTAATACCCACATTAAAAACTGATAAATCGCCACTAAAATAATAACCACCCGCCTTTGGTATAGTATTACCAGTTTGGCGGGTGGTTAATTATATTTAGGCAAAAAAAAAGCCGCCCTACCAATCAAGGCAAGACGGCACATTCTTTTCTACATTAATTTTTCTGTTCCTTAATTTTTTCCAGAATTCCAGTTTCTTGTATGATTTTATTGAATTTTACGTTATCGGCTAACCATTCATCTTGGGCTTCTTTAGGACCTAAATATTCAATTTCTAATCCAAGGTCATCCATGTTTCTTTTAAATTCTGGATTTAAAATCATCGCCTTAAGCCCTTCGGCTAATTTCATTTCAACTTCTGGCGGTAAACCTTTAGGAGCCGCTACTCCATACCGATCACCAAAGACAACATCAAGTCCTTGTTCTTTAAATGTTGGTATCTGAGCTAAGTCTGGATTAGTGAGTCTGTGTTCGGATGATACTGCAAGCGCTCTTACTGTACCAATTTTAATTTGCTCTTTAGCCGATGCTGAAGGCGCAAAAATGATTTCAACATGTTTACCCAATAAAGCGGCAATCGACTCACTACCACCATGAAAAGGGACTTGCCTAATATCAATATCAGCCCTTTGGATAAATGTTTCACCGACAACGTGTGCTATCGAACCTACACCCGAATGACCAAATTTTAATTGTCCTGGATGTTGCTTTACATATTCGATCACTTCATGGACGTTTTGCCAAGGTTGATCAGCACTAATTAGCATTACATTTGGTAAAGATGAAATTCTTGCAAGCGGTGTTAAGGCAGTTAGATAATGGTATTTAGACGATTCATATAAAGGTTGTAATATTGTGCTAGTGATACCAAGGGTATACCCATCAGGACTGGAACCAGCGAGTTCATTCCAGCCAATCATACCTGCTCCTCCAACTTTATTTACAACGACTATAGGTTGGCCTAAATATTGGGGCGCTACCTTTTCTAACGCCCGAGCTACAAGATCTGCCCCTCCCCCCGCACCAAATGCTACAATCATAGTTATAGGTTTTTCAGGGAATTTGTTAGTGGTAGTCGGCATCGTTACAGGTCTGTTGATCATAATGACGAAACCTCCTGTTATTATTAAAACAAGTAACAAATATACTGCTAACCAATTTGACATTTCTTTTTGCAATTCCTATTTCCCCCTTCCTCCAAATACAATATATTCCTTTTTTCTCACTATTTCGCCAACAAATGAGAACTTCTTTTTTTTATCATAGCAAAAATGGTAATTTTATGTTAAAAAATACATGCAGAAATCCCCTACCAAGTCGCAATGACCTGATAGGGGATTTTCACTGGCAAAAAATAACCAAGTAACTATTCTGCAGATTGGGCGAGTTTTACGCAACCATGCTTAACCCGATCCTTTTCCTCGGCTCGTTTACTATTACAAAACCTATCAGTACTACCCACCAAGTAGCCAGTTATGCGGCGTATGCGGTCAAAAGGTACTGGCGCGAATACAGTATTAATATCTATAAACTCACCATCTACGGTTACTGTGGCACGAATGATCTTGTGTGTGCTCTTGCCCTGTTGCTGGATTAGGTAGATTGACAGCTCTGCATCTGTAATCGCGCCATTGATGGTTACATCAATACTATTAATTGTTCTGCTACTCATAAAATTACCTCCACATAAATAAAAACCGCCCTACCAATTAAGGTAAGACGGCTAGCAATCATTTTATCCTGGCCAATATATCAGATTTTAAGACAGTGTAATTTATTTTTTGTATAAATCTTTCATTATTTTAAATCTTTCTTTAATCACTTCATCAGGGCATTGCTGATATGACCACTCCATAAAATCAAAAATATAATGTTCACGATATCCGGATTCCAATGCTTGCGAAAAACAATTTGCCGTTTCTGCAAAATCTTTCAATTTATAATAGCAATAGCCGGCCTCACAATAAAATTCCCTTGGGAGCTTTGCTACCGAACTTGCTTTGTTTATATAGTACGAATACATATCCAACGCATAACGGAAAAAGCCCTGTTCTAAAAGAATAGTACCAATTTGGGCAGTGGCTTCATCTGAAAACATTTTTTTTCCCAACTGTAAAAATGTTTCCATCTGTTTATGGCTACCCCAGTGGGCCATTTCCTTGACTAAATCACGAAAAAACGAGAAATCATCGCCTGATAATTGAATATCCTTTTCAGATTGAAAAAAAGCGGCAATCATTTTTCTGAATGAATGATGCAATTGCGGCCCTAACAAATCTACCCAATCAGGACTCCCGCCAATAAGCAATGATACCACAGCCAACAATTCCATATTATAATTGCCATACTTGCGGAAGGAATCGGCAAAAATCGGGAAAACTTCTTTAAACTTGCAATTCGTTAGCAACACTACACCATTGAGTTCTTTATTGTCAAATTTTTCTAGCAAAATGCGATGATAATAGTCAATTACTTTTTTTACTTTTAGTCGCGACAAATTCATCACCAGAAATCTAATATCCCCTTCATCGGCACTATTATATAAAGTATTCAAAAAGTAAATGATATCCGCTGGATCTTGTTTTATGATCAACGATATAAGCCCCGTAAACGCTACTTGATTAAGTTTTTCCTGTTGCAATGCTTTGACATAATAATCTAGTGCTTGGGCTGATTGATTCTTCATTCCATAAATTTGGGCAATATTAAAATAAGCCTTTGGGCTTAAAGCGTAAAAATCATTATTTCTATTAAAATCGTTATAACAATCATTAGCTTCAACCGCTTTCAGCAATGATGCTAATGATTGTTCACAACGCCCAATACTCCGATAATAAAGGCCCTGAAGCAACCATATCTCTGGATGATGTGGAAATCTGGCTATCGCCTCGTCACAGATTGCAGCAACGGCTTCTTCACTATATGTTTTTAAATTAGTCATACTACTTATTAAAATCACATAGGGTTTATAATCGAGCACGCTGTTCATCAGCCCTGAATATTTGATTGCTTTTTGCGCAAAATCTATTGCTTTTTCATATTCTCCATCCCGCCAATAACCATCACTTAGATAGTAATATGTCAATTCGCGAATAATGCCGCTCTTTAATTCTTCTTCCAGTAGAACTGTATTACGGCGCATCTTTTCGGTTACCGTTTCTTTTGTGTAACCTGTGTGATAAACAATCACTCGGTTATTAACATTTACCGTTTTGATAGGTTTTTCGCGTTTTAAAATACTTTCGTGGACACGCCCCTTGTAACGAATAACCTGGGAATTACGAAATATCCTCGTACTCGGATTAGAGCTTCTAAGCAAACCATCAAATCCTTCCAGATTCTTCATCTGGCACCTGACAGCTTCAATCCTCCGGTCACAATGCATTTCATCAATAACCGGGCGAACATTTTTAATTTTGTCGGCTGCAATATACTCATCGGCATCCAAAAAAATAATCCAATCTCCTTTTACCTGCTCCAACGCATAATTTCGTGCCGCCGCAAAATCATTACACCATTGATAGTGGAAAACTTTGGCCCCTAATTCTTCGGCAATATTTACCGTATCATCCGTGGAACCAGTATCGACAACAATCATTTCATCAGCAATATCCCTTACGCTCTGCAGGCAACGACTAATACACTCTGCTTCATTTTTTGTTATTACACATGCGGAAATTTTAGCCACAATATTCTCTCCTAAAATATAAATCAATCACTTTTTCACTGGTTTTTAAATTTTAATTATCTTATAAATGCATACTTTTCATAAATTCCTTAAGAATTATCCACAGCACAATATACAGTGAATATTGTGTTTCGCTTCATTGGATTCGGTGTGAAATTCAATTATATCGAAATATTATTTAGATTACATTTAAATAATAGGCAGTTGCCATTTTATATGTAAACCACAATAAGTTTTTGCCCTGCTAAAACCCCCTATTATTTTCGCCGGTGAGAGTAACGAATACATTTTAAATTTTATAAATCCTTTAATAATATGTGGATGATGCAGCATCTCACTAATAAAAATATACTATATAGGAGTCGTCCACCAATTAAGGTAGACGACTCCTATAATGCTCCGCACTTCTCCTACTAAATTGGCAATTAACTATTAAGCTGATCAAATAATGTTTTTACCCCGCTTAAGCCTGATACAACCGTAGGTACTGTTCTGTTTGTCGTATCCCCTAAACCTAACTCACCATGTAAATTATGCCCGCAAGCTTTCACGCTTCCATCTTTTATGATTACTACCGTACAAAGAGCTTCACTCATTTATATCGCCTCCAAATATTTTTATGAAACCAATATAGCCAAGAACCTCTTATTTCAATTATGTGTTTCCTGTATATCGGCTTTCACTTACATACATTCATCCAAAGCTATTTTTTAAACCACCTAATGCTCGTTTTTTTAATTGGCATACTGCCTGAGCCGTAATTCCTAACACTTTGGCAATGTAGTCCAACTTATGATCATTAATTATGTTATGAATAATCACAAACCGTTGCTTCGGAGTCAGTTGATTAATTACTTTCAAAATCTTTTCTAGCCCTTGTTTCTGTTCTATTTCCATTTCAATATTATCTTTGGCCGGTAATCTTTCCAATAAATCGTCATTTACCAGGCATTCTTGTTTTCTTTTTTCTCGTCTCCAAAGATTAAACATTCCGTGCTTAATCTTACTTTCAAGATACCCTGCTAACGGAACGCCAGTATTAGCATCATAGGTATGTACCGCATTGATTATAATCAACCACGCTTCGGATTCGGCGTCCTGTACACTGTTCTTATACTTCCAAGCGTATTTTTTGACTAACGGCATAAATTGCTGACAAACTACTTCTCTTTGTGTGTTAATTTCTATATTCATTTATCCTCCTGTTAGTACGTAAAATGAAAAGCACCGTTTATAATGTTCACATAGGGTTGGACACAAACTTTAAAAACTAAGATACAATAAGAATATGAATATTAAACGAAGAAAGTATACCCCTGAGAAAAAAGCCAAGATTGTTCTTGAAGTGCTTCGAGAAGAAAATACATTGGCTGAAATCGCTAACAAGTATGATGTTAGTCAGCAATTGATAAGTCGTTGGAAGTCCGAGTTCCTCAGCAACATGGCTAC
>Ga0209430_1002059_pt1 | contig 13593 bp, 9 predicted proteins | sample BarGraIncub1133A_FD_184504 | JGI IMG/M metagenome (GOLD analysis project Ga0209430, IMG submission 184504) | Arctic peat soil microbial communities from Barrow, Alaska - Barrow Graham LP Incubations 11-33A (SPAdes) (version 2) | ecosystem: Environmental > Terrestrial > Soil > Wetlands > Peat... | reverse complement strand
ATTGGAATTGGAAAGGTCGCGAAGGGGAAGTGACTCCTGTTTTTGTTTATACCAGTTACCCCGAAGCTGAAATTTTCATCAATGGAAAAAGTCAGGGTAGACTTAAAAAAAGTTCGTCCGGTCTGGGACGTTATAGATTGATGTGGAACAATGTCAAATACGAACCGGGCAAACTGAAAGTCATAGCTTATGACTCCCTTGGAAAAGCCGTTGCCGAAAAAGAAATTACGACTTCGGGAAAGCCTGTCGGAATTACACTAAAAGCGGACCGTTCAGAACTTAAGGCCGATGGTAAGGACTTGGCTTTTGTGACAGTCAGCTTAGTGGACAAAGATGGTAACGAATGTCCGGATGCAACCAATCTGCTAAATTTTAAGTTGAAAGGAGCAGGAGACTATCGAGCCGCCTGCAATGGTGACGCAACATCGTTGCAACAGTTTCATTTGCCTGTCATGAAACTATTCTCCGGTAAGCTGGTTGTCATTGTTCAATCGAAAGAAAAAGCGGGTGACATTGTTCTTCGGGTTTCAGGCAAAGGTCTAAAGTCGGAGTCTTTAAACATAAAAGCCAGATAGGCCGGTTTGCCTTTAACACAAAAAATAATTAACTTTGCTCACGCATTTTCCCCGTGCTGTTTTCGGGGATTTCAGAATAAAAAACAACTATGGATACAGTATTGAGTGGAATCCGTTCAACCGGAAATTTACATCTTGGGAATTATTATGGCGCTTTGCGTAATTTCATTCGTATGCAACATGAGAATAATTGCTTTTTCTTTATTGCAGATTACCACTCTCTGACCACCCATCCAGACCCAAAACAGCTGCATGCCAATGTTAAAGATGTACTTTGCGAGTATCTGGCAGCAGGTATAGACCCCAATGTTGCCACCATTTATGTTCAAAGCGATGTCAAGGAAGTTATTGAGCTTTATCTGATGTTGAATATGCACGCTTATATGGGCGAACTGGCCAAGACCGTTTCTTTCAAGGAAAAAGCCAGAAAGCAACCGGAAAATGTAAACGCGGGTTTGCTGACCTATCCCACTTTGATGGCAGCCGATATTTTACTTCACAATGCAGACAAAGTTCCTGTTGGAAAAGACCAGGAGCAACACCTCGAAATGACCCGTAAATTTGCCCGTCGCTTCAATAATTTTTACGGTGTTGATTTTTTCAAGGAGCCTCAGGCTTATAATTTTGGCCAGGAACTGGTTAAAATTCCCGGACTGGACGGTAGTGGAAAAATGGGAAAATCCGAAGGAAACTGCGTCTATCTTTGCGATGAGCCTAAAGTCATTGAGAAAAAAGTGATGAAAGCGTTGACCGATAGCGGTCCAACTGAAATGAATTCAGTAAAACCGGAATGCATTGAAAACTTATTCACCATACTCAAGGTGGTTTCTACTCCTGACACATTCGACTATTTCAATGAAAAATGGAATCATTGCGATATCCGTTACGGAGATTTGAAAAAACAGTTGGCAGTTGATATTATCAAGGTGACTTCACCCATCCGTGAACGTTATCTGGAGATCAGCAACAACGATGCTTATCTGCATAAGGTTGTGACAGAAGGTGCCGAGAAAGCACGTGCCAGTGCATTAAAAACCCTTATTCCTGTACGGGAAATCATGGGATTCAGAGGCTTTTAAGATCGTTTCTGCAAGTCCTTTACCAACTCACGCAAAAGGTCACGTTCGGCCTTTACGATTTTGTAATCTGAGGGAGATTTTAAATCCTTCAACAAACGTGGTGTTTCGACATCTGCATCCAGAAAATCGCTGATATTTACCTCAAAATATCGAGCTAATTGATCCAATCGGGTTGACGTAAAATCAACCTTCCCATTTTCCAGTTTAGAATAAGTGGTTGGTGAAAAATCAAGCTCATCGGCCACATTTTGCTGAGACAAACCAGCTCTTTGGCGCACCCTCAATAATTTAGAACCAATTCTTTTATTCAATTCAGTATTTATAGACTTACATGTCATCTTTCGCTCGTATTTAGTATCAACGAAAATAGCGTGCAAACCGACAAAGCACAATGCTTTTAAATTAATAAACATTCATCTTAACGAATGTTTATTTCATTAAAGGGTACTAATTAAAGATTTAGGAATGCCATTTTGCTTTAAATTCAACTATCTATCACTAGAAGAAGAAATGATTCGTTTAATAGAAAAAAGATGATGGGTATATTTGCCCAAAGATTTGCTGAAAATACCGGTATGATCCATACGATCAACATGTACACAACCGGATGAATGAATGATGGTGCCATCTCCCATCAATAGACCAACATGAACAACCTTGCCTTCTGGATTCGCAAAAAAAGCAAGGTCTCCGGCCAATGACTTTGATAAATCGGATATACGTTCTCCAAGCAATGCCTGATCGCTTGCGTCTCTTGGTAAAGAGAGGCCTAAAATGGAAAAAACAACTTGAACCAAACCGGAACAATCAATGCCAAGAATACTTTTTCCTCCCCATAAATAGGGCGCATTCATGAAAAGTGATGCTATTCTGGTAATTTCTTCCCCATCTGTTTTACCGGAATGGTTGGAGTATGAGATGGTATCGATGGTCCAGACCTCTTTCTCAGGCTCTGCAACGTCTTTTAAGGTCGTCGTCTTAAAAACAGGGAAAGTGCCCTTATTCGGATCCAGAAAATACAATCGGCTACCTGCAGGTAAAAAAAGGGTCGGGAGTGTGTCACCTTGTTTAATACAAGAGGTTAAAACATTTTCTGTTAAAATCGGGTTGGAATTTAGAAAGGTTTTAAAAACAGGTTCCGGCAGTATCTGTACCATTTTTTTGGTACACCATCCACTATAATTGTCAGAAAGAATTCTCACACGAATCCAGGAATCGTTCTCTTCGATTACTTCAACCAACTCTCCGAAAAGGATCTGGCTAATCATTTCAGATCGTTCAGAAGATTCTGAGCGGAGAGGTATGAGTGGTAATGTACAAATTCCGGTTTTCATGCTAGTTTGTCTTTAAAACCCTTGAGAAAAATACTGCTTAAAATTTCTTTAAAAGCTCACCGGCAGTAATCTGCAGCAGAATTTTCTTGCCTTCGGGGGTATATTTTTGTTCGGAAGTCTCAAAAAGTTTTTGAACTAGATTATTCATTTCCGCTTCTCCTAAAACCTGACCGTTTGGCAAAGCGGCAGAATTAGCGAGTCGCAAAGCCAGACGGTCACGTCTGTCACCCTCGAAATCGATGGACGGATTGTGCATGGATTCCATAATATCCAATATCAGAAAACTGGGGTCTATATCAACCAAATCCACAGGTACAGCGGCAACAAAAAAATCATTTTCCACACAATTGACCTTAAAACCAAGGTCTTGCAAATCATCAAGCAGCTCAAGTAACTCATTCCTTTGAATAGTATCCAGTTTAAGTTCTTCCGGAAAAAGGAGCATCTGTGAAGGTGCTTTGCCATTTTTCAATATTTCCAGATAGCGCTCATACAAAATCCTGACATGCGCCCTATGCTGGTCAATAAGGATTAAGGACTGCAAACCATAAAGCACTACATAAGATCCAAAAAGCTGAAATTTCGCACAATTCACATCAATTTTATTGGAAACATCGGCAAAGAGTCCATCTGTATCCATAATATCGTAAGGCAAATCTGAAACATTAAAACTTTTATCTGCCATACTCTGAAAAAGTACCTCCGGCTCTTTCAACATTTCGAAGTTTTCCAATGAATTTTCTTTATCGGCACCTTTCTGAAAACCCTCATAAAGAGAATCCCAATTTGGAACAGCTTTTTTGGAGGATGATTGGAAAGGATTATAGGAAGGATCAAAACGGACACTGGGTGCATTAACCATTCTATCCCCGGTAAAAACGCGGATTTCAGGGGCATCTTCTCTGTCAAAATCGATGGAAGGCACTGCATCAAATTTTCCAAGTGCTTCACGGACAGCAGCATGAACAATAGGCCATATAGCTTGTTCGTGTTCGAATTTCACTTCGGTTTTAGTCGGATGTATATTTACATCCAAAGCTTCCGTATCGACCTCGAAATATAGAAAAAAGGTAGGTTGCTGACCGAAAGGAATCAGGGTCTCATACGCTTTCATAATGGCACTTCTGAAAAGTTTATGACGGATAAAACGGCCATTTACGAAAAAATACTGCATCTGATCCCGATGGCAAGCTGCAGCAGGATCACCGATAAAACCGGTAATCTTGACCAGTTGGGTATTAACATCAACAGGATACAATTGCTTGTTAAGCTGTCCACCTGAGCGTTTACCAAAAATATGGATGATTCGTTGACGCAGTGAAGTAGGTTGTAATTGATAAATAAGATCGTCGTTGTGAGTCAAAGTCAAAGAAAGGTTTGGGTAAACCAATGCAATTTGAATAAATTCATCGCGAATAAAGCGCATTTCTTTGGTATTCTCTCCCAAAAATTTCCTCCTGGCAGGAATATTAAAGAATAGATTCCGGACGGTAAACCGGCTGCCCTGAGCTGCGAGCGTAGGTTCTTCATTGATCAGGACAGACCCTTCAATTTCGACTTTCCAGGCCAACTCATCTTCGGGTCTTCGTGTGACCAAATCAACTTGTGCTACGGAAGCGATGGAAGCCAAAGCTTCCCCACGAAAGCCCATGGTATGCAGTTGAAATAAGTCGGAAGCCTGGCGCAATTTTGAGGTTGCATGCCTTTCAAAAGCGATATGTGCATCGGCAGGAGACATGCCCTTACCGTTGTCTATCACCATAATCATGCTTCGTCCTGCATCCTTCAAAACAACATCAATCTGAGTTGAACCTGCATCGATCGCATTCTCCATCAGCTCCTTAACGACCGATGCAGGTCGTTGAATTACTTCTCCCGCTGCAATTTGATTTGCAACAAAATCGGGCAATACGCGTATCAGGTTTTCCATTATTTAATTCGTTGTTTTTTTGCACCAATACTCTTATTCTTACCAGAAAAAACACGACTGCCCTTATTTTGAGTTTGAATCAATTTTTGGGAATCCACCTTTTCTTTTCCTGTTTGTACAGACTCTGAAGTTTGACGTCCATTAACAGTTTTATTTACCTTCTCAGTCACTTTTGCTTTCCGGAAAACATCCTCCGGTGAAGAAGGACGAACATCATCATGCCATGCAAAATTAGCTAAATATCGCACATCTCCCGGAATTAATGCGAGTGGATAAAACTTTCCTTTGGGTTGTGGCCAAAATACAATCTTTTTCATTTTTTCATTTTCCAGAAAAATGGTTAAAGAACTACTTTCCAACCTATTCAAGCCTATAATCTCATTCGTCTTGCCATCACGAGGAAGAAAAATGGTTTCAGCATTACCCTTGATTTCCACACGAACTATTTTACTTGAATCAAAATAGGCTATCAAATCTCTACCGGACAATTGATTGTAGAGCGAATCCGTTTCCATGGAAATAGCCATAGCATCCTTCTGAATGTGAAGTCGGTCCGGCTTACTATTTTTGGTGAAAAGTTGCATAAATTCACCGGTCATCTGCTGTTGCTCTGACCAAAGAATGGGCTTGTGATAGAAATTCAAAATGGAATCTCTGGTTGTATACGTCAGCGAATCGCAAACACCTTGAATGTCTGAACGAAAGAACCTTACCCCATGATAGGCCATGACTGATTTGAATGTTGAATCAGGCTGCGTAATAAGGGAATCGGCATGCAAATAAAGGGTATCTTTGGTGGAATGTTCAATCATCAGGGCCTTTTTGGTAATCAAGGCATATTCCGTTTTTTCAACACTATACCCGTAATCTCCCTTAAAGGTAATTTGTTGGGTTGAATCGATCAGTTCCACTTTCCCAAAAGCTTCTCCGACGCCATTCTTTTTATCGTAATTGATGGTATCTCCAGTTAAACGTCTGTGATTGTTGAGAATATAGGATCTTTTATACAACACACTTTTGTCCATTTTAGTGTCATACCATCCATTTTCCGAATAGATATAACCGCTATCTGCTACAATTTCTGTCGGACAAAAGATATTTGCCACACCGGTGGAGGTATTATAGGTAAGTTCCTGATTGGTCAGGACAAACTTTGGATGCTTTAATACGACATCGTGTTTAAAATCGGCCATCTTCGTATCAGGACTGTATTGACCGTATTCCGAAGTAAGCTCGTTGGTGACACCCTTTTCTTCATTGACCAGAAGGCCACCATCAAAAAAATACCCAATGTTGGAAACCCGATCGTAATTGAGACTATCGGTGAAAAGGGTAACCTTTTTGTTTTCAAGTCGAACCTTCTCACGAACCATGACAAGTTTGGAATTCCCGTCGTAATAAAGCCATGCCCCATAGAGAAAGAGCGTATCCCCCTGCTCCATATGAACATTTCCATAAGCATACAAGGAATTGCTTTTTTGAAAATAATGAGCTGAGTCACAATACAAATTAGCTCCGTCGTGACGAAAACGGACATTTCCGGTTAAAACCTGATAATCCGGACTGGTCAAAGCATCAAAGGACAGCGTTTCAGAATGCTCCAGATAAAGCTGTTCATTCGATTTATGTTTCTTTGTTTTAGGTACAGGTATCACCGGTGGAGCAATCAGAGGCCCCTGTTGAGTGTTTATCTGCTTTATAACTTTAGAGTGTTTAACTGCTTTTTTGGTCGTATTAGTTACAGTTGATGCCGATCTTTTTGGAAAGGCATCTAACTTTAAAGACTGTGCATTTAAAAAAACAGGAAACAGGCATAAAATGCAAATCATTTGCACTTTACGCCTGCATATCATTGATAATTTGTATTTTATCATTTTTATTTCTTAATCCATCCGGGATATTTAAACTCGCAATTTTGCCAACCTTCATTTATCCTTACATAGGTATTTTTTTGTTTCTCCAATATCCAGTCTTCCAAAATTTTATCACTCTTCTTGGCTTGAACGATTTGTTTCAGCAATTGAAAATCTTCGGTAATACTTGCTTTGTGAGCTTTGCTTTTAGATTTAACCCGCACAATGGCACAAATCTCCTTTTCTTTGGAATTGATCATGGTGAAAGGTTTTGAAATTTCACCAACATTCATCGTATAAACAAGTTTTCCTATTTCCTGGGGCAATTCTTCCATTTGAAAACGAGGTGTACCCGTTCTTGGATTTACCATTAAACCACCATTATTTCTGGTGTCTTTGTCGTACGAATAATATTGGGCTGCATATTCGAACTTGATTTTATCCGTGCGAATTAAATCCGCTATACTATCAAGTCTTAACAAAGCTTTATTTCGTTCTGTTGCCGAGATTTTGGGTTTAAGAAGAATGTGTCGAACATTGATTCGATCACCCCTTTTCTCAATAAGCTGTATAATATGGTACCCGAACTCTGACTCTACAATTTTAGAGACTTTCTTTGGGTCATTTAAACTGAACGCCACATTGGCAAATTCAGGAACCAATTCTCCTTTTCCCATAAAGCCCAATTCACCACCCACCTTTGCTGAATTCTTATCATCAGAGTACATCACAGCTAATGTAGAAAAATTATCGCCTTTGTTTACTCGTTCCGTAAAATCACGTAAACGATCCTTAATGGCGTTAATTTCTTCGGGGGAATACTGAGGTTCAACGGTAATAATTTCGACTTCCGTTTCTGCCGGTGTTACTGGTATACTGTCTGCAGGCAGATCCTTATAATATTGGCGAACTTCGGCTGGAGTTACTGTAATGTTTCCGACAATAGTTCGCTGAACTCTCCTCACTGTTTCCTGATTACGTGCCAATTCACGACGACTTTCACGAATCTTTGCAATAGACATTCCAAAGTATTCTTCCATTTTTTCCTTGGAACCAAGCTGAGTCATGATGTGATTAATATTTTTATCTACGTCAGAAATAACATCACTTTCATTTACAATGACACTATCCAGGTCGGCCTGATGCAAGAATAATTTTTGCACAGCCAGCTGTTCAGGAATGACACAATACGGATCACCACTAAATTTCACACCTTCATATTGAGCCTGAATACGTTGATTTTCAACTTCTGAACGCAGAATTGGTTGATCTCCTACCACCCATACGATTTCATCAATCACATTATCCTGGGCAAAGACTGCAAGTATGCCAAGTACCAAAAAAGGGAACAGAGTTAGAAATTTTTTCATCACTTTTATTTATAGTATTTTATCTTCTTTTTGCTTTCAGCTTCCTTGAAAAGATTCTGTTCAAATTGGTTTAAGAATGCGCTCTTCTTTGAATTTATCATGACATTTCTCACGTTGTCACGTACATATTCAAAGGGCGCAGTATTGCCTGAAAGAACATATTCATCAATATAAAGCAAGTAACAGTAATCCTTTTCAACAACATCCAGTGTAGAACGGGTTTTTAAAAAATCAGACCTGTTGCTTATTGAATAGGGAATTTTATCCATAATATCGTCAAAGCTAATCCATTTATCGTAAAAGAATTCAACTTGTCCGGCATTCTGAACGCAATACTTCTCAACTTTCTCAATAGATTCGGTTGATGAATTCTTGTATACCTGCTTTAACTTTTCTAAATCAAGTGCATTTTTGGAAATCTTTATAAATATTCCTTTCACCAGATTGTGCTCAGTAACAAAACGCCGGCTATTGGACTTATAGAAATCCAACATTTCCGACTCAGAGATCTCTGTCTGCATTTTTTCATTCAGGACCTGCTGTTGATACTCATAGATAATAAGCGACCGACGATAGTTCTCCACCAAATCTTCCATTTCCTGACTCTGAGGAATGTTCTTGACGGCTTTTTCGTAAAGCAGCAAATCTTTTACACGACTCTTCAAAAATTGTTGGACAAACAGTGTGCTGTCTTTTCCTGACAGGCCTTGAGGCATACCCTGTAGCGCCTCATCCAGATATACGACCTCATCACCGACTTTTGCCAAAAGGACCCTGTCTTTTTCCGCTTCGGAATTCACACAAGTTTTTAGCAAAAGGGGAATGAGCATCAATAAACAGATTAAGGGCTTCATAGGTATAATTTTCCTTTTGAAATGTAAAGGTAAGGAAAAAGATGCAAATGAAATCCGGCTTAATTTTTATTAACCGTATTTACAACATCTTTATAGACAATCACCTTAAATTTAGCCTTCAACGACGCAATCCATCTTTCTTCCAGGTAATTCTGGTAGTCAGAAATAACCAGTCCACGAACGTCCATATACGATTCAGGGCCTTTTTTCAGTGAGTAACCTTTTAAAAATATAACAGGAAAATCCGTTTTAGGTTCCAGTTTACCAATTTTATAGGCAAGAAAATCGACCGTTGCATTATCACCCTGAGCATACAGACCACGTTCAATTTTAACCAAGGTTGTTGAGTCTGTATTGAAGGTTCTTTTTAAGGTAACCGTAATGGAATCCAAAGGCATTTTCTTAATCATTTTTTCAGCCTTTTTAGCAACTTCTGCATTGGCACATTGAATGATGAAACCTTTGTAACGTGGTTTATCCCAGGCATATTTAGACTTGTTGGCTTCAAAATAGGTCTGCAGACCAACAGTGTCCAGGGATGCTTTTTCCCAAACTTCACGGTTGCTTACTTCGAAAAGTAAAATTCCGTCTCTATATTCCTGCATCAGATGTCCGAATTCTGGATATTTCTTTTCTAAGTTACGGTCTTCAAAGCTCATCACTGATTGTTGAACAAAACTATCAAAAGCGCTTTTCAGACTAATTGTCTTGATGTCTTTGTGATTTAATGAAGCTGCAAACTGTTTTTGAGAATAATTCACACCATTCAAGGTGAACAAGGAAGTATCAGATTTAGACAACGTTTTTAGCAAAGTGGTGTCCTGAGCATTTTTAATGGCATAAAAAGCTTTGTTAAATTGTTCCAGTGCATTGGCATCACACGAATAATTGTATTCTTTTTTCAATTTTTCAACCATCATTTCGCTTAAAACCTGAGCCCTGTCGCTTCTTTTAATAGCTTTTGAAATAAATTCCTGTGCTTCCTTATCTTCAAGGGCGGGGTAAGGTTTAAATTCCAGTGCTTTTACGATGTGCCAACCATATTTTGACTGAAAGGGTTCTGAAAACTCCCCTACTTTAGTTTTGAACACTGCATCTTCATATTCAATGGGCAATGAGCCACATAACATCATGCCATATTCACCGTTATGAGCTGCTGCAGTCTGATCGTCTGAATGCTTGGTTGCATATAACTGAAAATCTCCACCCGTTTTCAAGGCATTGTAAATCTTGAAAATTGAATCCTTTGCAGCTTGCTTAACTTCTGGAGTTGCATCGGGTCTAACCATTTTCATGATATGTGCCGAACGATATTGGCCGGGGGCAGGACGTCTGCTATGTACTTTTACAATGTGATATCCGTATTGTGATCTGAAAGGTTTGCTTATTTTTCCGACCGGGGTGTCGAATATTACATTTTCAAAGGGATATACATAACGAAGACCAGTGGCAAAACCCAAATAGCCGCCTTCACTCTTGCTTCCATCTTCGGAGTTTTCCTTAGCCAATTTTGCAAAATCTTCCCCTTTGAGAAGCCTGTTATAAAGTTTCATTACTTTCTGATAAACTTTCAGGGTATCATCGGGAGTAGCATCCTGCTTCAACATAAGTAGGATATGACTGACTTCAATATATTCCTTACCCCTGTCATAGGCTTGTTTATACATCGCATCCTCCTGCGTTTTGTCTACCAGATATGGAGCGGTAAGTTGACGACGGTATCCATTCAATTCATTTATAAAAGATTTGGTAGTATCAATTCCCTGAGCCTTAGCCTCTGCTACTTTCAACTTAAAGTTGATAAACAAATCCACATATTCGTCCAGCGATTTTTTATCTGTTGTATTGTTGGTATTGTTCTTGTTCCAAATATATTCAAATTCTGATTTTGAAACATCTTGCCCTCCGATATTCATAATGATGGGGTCCTTTATTTGAGCAAAAGAGGCCAATAGGCAAGCTGAAAAGCATAATAACAAAGCAATTTTCTTCATGATTTATAAAATTTAGTAGTATTAGCAGTTAAAAGGACCAGTGTATTGCCACGAGTCCTAAGTGAAAACGTCAAAAAATCGATTAAATTGTGTCTTTCAAAAACTAGTCTGAAGGGCTGTAATTAGGCGCTTCACTGGTAATGGAAACATCGTGGGGATGACTCTCGGCAATCCCTGCATTTGTGATACGGGTAAACTTGGCAAGCAGGGATCAACAAGACATCGTCAAATGTAAATCCATCAAACAATATTCGCTCTGCAACAAAAGACATAAGGATTTTTATTTAAATTATTGCGTGTAAAAATAGATTATAATTCAGATTAATTACCCATTTCTGAAATAAACTTAATCCGGACCAAACGTATCTCTTCTTCCGTAAAATCATTGCCCAACTCATCAAGAGCTTCTTGTATGCTGTCCGTAGAGGATTCTCTGTAATAATCAATAATTTCCTCAATATGGTCTGAATCCATGATCTCATTCAGGAAATAGTCGATGTTGATCTTTGTTCCTGAATAGACAATGGCTTCTATTTCATCCAGCAATTCGCTAAAGTCCAAACCTTTGGTTACAGCCATGTCATCTAAGGCAATCTTTCTGTCAATAGCCTGAATGATGGAGACTTTCATCTTCGATTTATTGGCAACTGTGCGCACCCTTAAATCTTCCGGACGTTCAATCTCGTTTTCGACACAATGTTTCTTGATCAAAGATAGGAATTCTTCACCATAGCGTTTTGCCTTACCTGCTCCAACTCCGGGCACATTTTGCAACTCATCCATCGTGATCGGATAAGTGGTTGCCATAGCTTCCAGAGAAGGATCCTGAAAAATGACGTAAGGTGGCAGATTTAATTTCTTGGATATTCTTTTGCGTAAATCCTTCAGCATGGAATACAGCCCCGGATCTACTGCACAAGCAGCACCACCACGTACAGGAACTTCTTCTTCGGAATCCTCAAAATCGGAATCCTCAACAACTTTAAAACTAACAGGATTCTTTAAGAAATCTCTGCCAGCCTGGGTTACACGAAGCAATCCATAGTTCTCGATATCCTTATCCAGATATCGGCTGATGAGCGCTTGACGAATCACTGAATTCCACGTCTTCTCATCTTCATCCGTTCCACAACCAAATACTTCCAGATCATCGTGCTGGTAGGATGTAACTTCTGAGGTTTCTTTTCCCAGGAGGACATCAATGACGTGATCTGTTTTAAATTTCTCTTTTAATGCAATAACTGTTTCAAGAACAGTACTCAATAATTCTTTTGCTTCCACCTGTTTTTTAGGGTTTGAACAATTATCACAGCTTCCGCAATTATCTTGCGTGTATATTTCTCCGAAATAATGCAGGAGCAATTTTCGCCGGCAAACCGATGATTCAGCATACGCTGCAGTTTCCAGTAAAAGCTCTTTTCCGATTTCCTGTTCGGCAACAGGTTTACCCTGCATGAATTTTTCCAATTTTTGTAAATCCTTATTGGAATAAAAGGTTATACAATGACCTTCACCATCATCTCTTCCGGCTCTGCCAGTTTCCTGATAGTAACCTTCCAAACTTTTAGGTATGTCATAATGTATGACAAAACGGACATCCGGTTTATCAATTCCCATACCAAAAGCAATGGTAGCTACAATCACATCAATTTTTTCCATCAGGAATGCATCCTGATTGTCTGTTCGCGTGGCCGACTCCATGCCTGCATGGTATGCTCTGACTTTAATGCCATTCACTTGCAGCGTTTCAGCCAGTTCTTCCACCTTCTTGCGACTCAGACAATAAATGATACCGGACTTCCCGGAATTTCCTTTAATATATCTGATAATGTCACGGTCAATATTTGTCGTCTTGGGGCGAACCTCGTAATATAAATTTGGCCGGTTGAAAGAGGACTTAAATACGGTTGCCTCACTCATGCCCAGATTTTTCTGGATATCGTGTTGCACCTTGGGTGTTGCCGTTGCTGTCAGTGCAATGATTGGCGCACGGCCAATCTCATTGATTAATGGCCGTATGCGCCTGTATTCAGGACGAAAGTCATGTCCCCATTCTGAAATGCAGTGAGCTTCGTCCACTGCAAACAACGAAATGGGTATTTGTTTCAAAAACTCAACGTTCTCTTCTTTGGTCAGTGATTCCGGGGCAACATAAAGTAGCTTCGTCTTTCCGGAAAGAATATCCGTTTTAACCTGATCGATGGCTGCTTTATTGAGGGATGAATTGATAAAATGCGCTACGCCATCTTCATCGCTGAAATTGCGCATGGCATCTACCTGATTTTTCATCAAGGCAATCAAGGGTGAAATAATGACAGCTGTTCCATTCATCAGTAGAGCCGGTAATTGGTAACATAAAGATTTACCTCCACCGGTTGGCATCAGGACGAAAGTGTCTTTACCCGCCATAACATTGCGGATAATCTCTTCCTGACTTCCCTTGAATGCATCAAAACCAAAATAGGTTTTTAAACATTGTGTCATTTCATCCGATTTCCCCATAAATATTTTGTTTCTCTAAGCGCTTATCAAACGAGAATGTGTCATTGCTTCCACTTTTGAACGCGCATAGTCAAACGTTATGCACAATTTATCCTGTGAACC
>Ga0209430_1002052_pt1 | contig 13624 bp, 8 predicted proteins | sample BarGraIncub1133A_FD_184504 | JGI IMG/M metagenome (GOLD analysis project Ga0209430, IMG submission 184504) | Arctic peat soil microbial communities from Barrow, Alaska - Barrow Graham LP Incubations 11-33A (SPAdes) (version 2) | ecosystem: Environmental > Terrestrial > Soil > Wetlands > Peat... | reverse complement strand
CAGCAAAACGATTACTGAGGTTAACCTTCTCAGAATGAGCCGTCACTGAAGTAAGCTCTTGGCCCATTGCATTGTAAACCATAATTCTGGTCATATTACCAATCACCCCGCTGAGAGAGACTTCCATCGTATTATTTTCTGTAATCTGAACATCAAAGACGGGACTTTTGGATGTTTCAACAGCAGTAGCAACTTTGCCAATCATAACGCTGAATCGATCTGTCGTGGTAGTGGCGGTAGAAGTAAAACTGTATTCAGGTAATGCCATCAGGTCCTGTGCAACAGTCAACAGATTGTCCTTCAAAACAACGGTTTGTCCTGCTTCCATATTCAGGATCTCACTTGCTTTGATGCTGAACGTACCATCCTGCAAGGTTTTAAAACCCAGCTTGACTTCACGGACATCATTCAGCGGTGACAAGCCATTAATTGCCACTTCAGTTGTTCCTGCAAGTGTATAGATTTCAGGCAAGTTCGTTACCCCGTTGAACATCTTGCGTGAATCATGGTTATCGAATGCATCACTGGCGTCAGAGTAGAAACCGATCAAGGTCTCATCAGAATGAATGCCATTGGAAACGTTTAGGCGTATTTTCTGCAAATCAGCATTCGAGCTTCGTAGCAAATTACCAGAAACCTGATGAGCACGCATGGCATTTGACAAGGTGATGGTCTTTGGCGCAGTCGTTTTTACCCAAAAGGCTTGCATCGGCGGAACCAAAGAAGACAATACCGTAGTACCCCCGTCGTGTTTTACTTGTGTACTATCGGTCAAGTTATAGGTATCGAAACCCATGATGCCTCCTGCATAAGAACGGTACCAAATTCCTTTTTCCATCTCAGTCACATCCTTAAAAGCGGAGCGAATATTCAAATAGGAGGGATACGGATTTCCTATCAGATTGAAACCCGGTTTTCCGCTGGTTGGTGTATAAGTCAAATCAATAGTTGGTGAACCGTTAACAAGAGCAGTACCTGTGAAATTGACAGTGGTATTTCCAGTCAAACGGGTTACATAGCCCTTTCCAGAATTCAAGACTTCACTACCAACGGTTATGGGTGTATACACTTCTGCAGATGTTGCACCTCCAGCTTCATTGTAAGACCACAACCTGTTAGCAGTGGCAGATGGAGTGAAAGCCGAGCTGGTTGCGCCCACAACGGGACTGGTCAGATACCTGAATGGTCCATCGGGTATGCCATCGACATTGGCATCCGCTCCGGTAAGAAATTGTAGAACATTTGCTGACGTTGCAGAAAGTGTTCCATTATCAATTAATGTGCCAGTGCCATTTACTTCGCTACTATTGATTGTCAGATTTGTAGCTGTTATTGTACCGGAAGTCGTCAATTTTGAACCAGCTGATACAACGAGATTATTTACCCCACCTGAAGTCAGGTTTTCACTTGACAATTTTTGTTCAGTCGTACCTGCAAAGTTCAGTGTTCCGGTTGTCGATGTATTGATTTGTCCGGTACCTGTTGTAGAGCCTTTCAATATAAGCGAATATGCACTAGTAGAAAGTGTTCCGGATGTAAGAGCAATAGAATTGTCTACAGTAGTCGTGGCTGGAAGTGTCACACCATTAGAGTTATTAACAATAAGATTTGGGATGGTCGACGGAAACGTAGGCATAATGCAGGTAGTTTTATTCCTACCCAATGTAATAGTTGTAGGAGAACTGCCTTTAAACTCAATAATTGAGCCAGGGGTTGATTCTGTTGCTGCTGCTGTTACAATCTTAGGGGCAGGTTGAGCAGCATCTCTATACGTAAAGAAACTAACCGTTGACCCTAGAATCAACTTACCAGAAGCGCCAATGTTTACTGAAACAACATTTCCTGATGTTTTATCATTGGTTGTTAGAATAAATTTTCCGTTGCCAACATCGACAGTACCATTAATATTGTAATTCATGATTCCGCCACCATTACCGTAATAACTTGTTATGGTAGGTGCACCAAAAGTACCATTAGCTTGAGTTATGGTCAGCGTTTTTCCTGCATTTACTGTAAGCGTTTTTGTACCACCAGGATTACCATTATTGCCACATTGCAAGGAACACGTAAATTTTGTCGCATCTGTATTATTCAAATTTGCATCAATATCAAAAATGGTGGTTTGTGTGGCGGTATTTGTATATGCTGTTTCAAAATGATGAATATTTACAATACCTGTTCCAGTGATTGTAACGGTTCCCGTTTGAGCTGAAGAAATAAATAACGATTCACCAGAAGAGCCAATGGATGCACCTCCCAGTATTCCTCCGCCATTGACCGTAACAGTTGAACCATCCGGCCCAGACAATACTAAACTGGATTGTACGCCGCTTCCATTTGTCATGCCTCGCAATTGACCATCCACAACAACATTACCCTTGAGTGTAATGTCCGTATTACCAACAAAAACACCACCAGCATCAACATTTGTAACACCATTGATAGTTGGCTTAGATCCTAAACCAATTAGTGTACCTCCAACATGGAGATTTAAACAAGATAATGCTGCATTAATTTGTACAATGGTATTTGGTAAAACCCAAACATTCGTAGTGGCAGACGGAACACTCGAAGCAGTAGTAGCACCATCCCAAGTACTTGGAGTTACACAAACTTTCCACGAACCAGCCGTATTCGACAATACTGCTGGTAAAACGGTAGCTGTAATGTCTCCGGAAAAATTCCTGTTATCTCCATTCAGAATATTTCCTGGAACTACTGTAGCAACACCTCCTGTTGTAATAGTTGTAGAAAATGTCGCACTTCCACTTATACTTCCGGTTACAGTTACGACCGCGGCAGTATAGCCTGCTCCAGCTGTATTGACAGTAAAAGCAGTTACTGCTCCACTGGTAATGATTGGAGTCACCACTGCGATGGAGGTCGGATCGGCAGCTACAATTGAGCAATAATCACCTATGGCTTGACCAAATACACTTGAAAAAGATATTGTGCATAGGGACAATAAAAAAAACATACGTTTAAGCAAACTCGTTCTCATAGTTTAGGTTTAATAAAAGAATTAGATACTAGTTACAATATTTTAAATAAAATCCGCTAACAGCCTTCTCATCACCTCTCCAGCTTTTTTCAACTCATATTCCACCGAACGCGTCGTGATGTTGAGCTCTTCAGCAACCTCCTTATACGATTTCCCATTCATCCGAATCATCAGAAAGCATTTCCGGGTCGTTTCCTGAAGGGAATCAACGGCACGTTGCACCATGATGGTCAGTTCTTTGGAATAAAAGTCGGCTGGGGTGGTTGTTTCAAGCATGTACAGACCGAACTCGGCTGATGATTTTTGCTTGACTTGTTCATGCCTCAAGTGGTCGAGGCATTTGTTGCGAATAGAAACGAAAAGTAGGGCGTTCAGGTTTTTGTCAGGATCGATGGAATCTTGCATCTCCCAAATTTTGAGCATGGAATCTGATGCAACATCCTTGGCCACCTCTTTGTCAAATACTAAAGAATTGGCATAACGAAAAGCCTTGTTGTAGTTTTCATAATAAAAAACCTCGAATAGTTTTTCAAAATTTTCCATGGTTGTATTTTGCAGGGCACCTGTTAAGATGCGATACAAAAATACCCTGACAAAACAAAACGGAGGGGATGAACGGTTGCAAATGCCTGCACAAATGGTTACAAATGACAAATTACCACAAACGCGTCAACATGCTTATTTTCTGCGTTTTACACATTCAAATTATATTAATGGACCGCATACGATGAACATTTTAAAAAATAATGGAAGATTTTTGGAGAAATAAAAGGATTCCCCTTTACTGAAACGTATATCACTAAATGCCAAACCAATGAACGAAGAATTACTATACAAGTTTGTCCAGGGCCTCACTTCGCCCGTGGAGAGCCGTGAAGTGATTCAATGGGCAGAATCCTCCCCGGAAAACCTCGAAAAGTTCCTGCAGGAAAAAGAATTACAGGACTTGTTGGTTTGGAGCATGCCCGCAGGAAAGCCCGAACTTTCCTTGGAAGATTTCCTGAAGGAACATTCTTTATGATTTTTCACCCTGTTTATCCCTCCCATACTGAGACGGATACACCCCGAACATTTCTTTAAAATACTTACTGAAATACTTTTGAGTATTGAACCCAACCATATCGGCAATTTCGGCTACGTTCAGTTGGCTCTTTTCCAGCAACTGAGCAGCCCGCTTCAATCGAATCGACCGAATGAAGTCCGTCGGTGTCATTCCGACAATGGATTGCAGTTTACGGTACAAATGCGTCCTGTTCATTCCAATATCCGCACTGAGTTCTTCAACTGAATAGTCTGGATTATCCATGTTCTTTTCCACACAATCCAGCGCTTTCTGCACCAGCTTTTCATCCAGAGAAGTAATGGTGATTGAACTCGGGTTTATATGAATCGTTTTTTGAAACAAGGCTTTACGACTTTCCTGTTGTTCTATCAATTTACGAATGCGCAGGAAAAGGATATCCATATTGAAAGGCTTGGCAATGTAGGCGTCCGCACCTGCTTCATATCCCACCAACTGATACTCCTCTGAAATCTTTGCCGTCAGCAAAATGACTGGAATATGTGATGTTCGGATATCCGTTTTGATTCGCTTGCAAAGTTCGATGCCGTCCACATTGGGCATCATAATATCGCTGATTACCAGATCAGGCAAGACGTGCACCACTTTTTCGCTACCATCCTGCCCGTCTGAGGCAACGACGACACGATAAAATTCCTCCAGCGATTCGGCCAAAAAACGTCTGAATTCCAGATTATCCTCCACAACCAATAACGTGAGCTTGCTACTATCCACCACTGGTGAAACAGCCTCTTCGGGTGTGAATTCGTCGATCGAAAGGGGTTCCTGATTCCCAGAAACAGGATGAAGATCGAGCGGAATATGCAATGTAAATACCGAACCTTTTTTTAAGGAACTGGAAACCACCACCTCTCCGTTGTGCAGACGGACATATTCCCGCACCAGATGCAAGCCGATGCCACTCCCAGTGTTGGAATCACTATAATTGTTAGCCTGGTAAAAACGGTTGAAAATGTTGGGCAAATCTTTTTCAGGTATGCCCACACCAGTATCCGAAACATCAATCCGAAGGAATTCAGTCATGGTACCTAAAGAGGACGGAGGAGAATCCTCTCCGATTCGAATGGTCACCATCCCACCTTTGGAAGTAAACTTGAAGGCATTCGAAAGCAGATTGTTCATGATCTTATGCAACTTATCCTTGTCAATGTACAGGAATAAGTTGGCTTTGCGGTGTTCAATATTGAATGCAAGGCCCTTCTCGGCTGCAGCGTCCCGGAAAGAGTAATAAATCGTATCCATAAACTCCATGACGTCGCAATAAGAAAGGTTCAGTTTTTCCCCTTTCATCTCCAGCCTTCTGAAATCAAGCAGTTGATTGACCAAATCCAGCAAATCCTGCGAGCTTTTGTAAACAGTCGTCAGTTGTTTTTTGAGCGTTACATCCGTAAGTCGCTTCAAAATAGAATCCAACGGTGTCAAAATCAACGTCAGAGGTGTCCTGAATTCGTGACTGATGTTGGTGAAAAAACGAAACTTCATCTGATCCAGTTTCTCCTTTTCCTCTCTACGCTCTTCCTCCTGTTTGCGCATGAACTTACGCTTGTTATCCTTGATTCGCCATTCAATCAAAGCATAGATCAGTGCCAATACCAATATGGAATAAACAAAATAGGCAAAAGGCGTTGCCCAAAACGGAGCCTTGATGTATATTTCCATTTCAGCACCGTTGGGACTCCAATTCTTACTATTGTTGGCAGCAAAGACTTTCAGCCTGTATCTTCCCGGCCGTAAGCCAGTATACGTCACTCGACCTGTTCCATCAGTTGCCTGAACTTCTGTCCAAAGATTGTCCAGCCCTTCCAACTGATATCGAAAATAGGTTTGTGTCGGATTAATAAAGTTCAAAGCAGAGAATTCCAGCGTAATGAAATTTTGATTGTAAGCCAGTGTCAGCTTCTTTGTTTTAGTGATGGACTGATTCAGAATAACCTTGTTTTTATAAGTCTCATTCTCCAATATCTCCGTATTGAATATTTTCAGTTTTACAAAAACAGGAACCATTTTGTCCACACCAAACGAAATGTGGTTCGGATCCACTTTGTTGAAACCGTTGACTCCACCGAAGTACAGGTTGCCATTCTTAGTGAGCACCGCCGACCGCTCATAGAATTCACCTTCAATCAACCCATCTTGTTGATTGAAATTAACGAAGGAGAAATCGGGTTTCTTATCCTTCATTTCTATCTTGATGCGCGTAATGCCGTTGGAAGTGGAAACCCAGATATCATGATTCTTATCTTCAAGAACCGTCTGAATGCTGTTGTTCGAAAGTCCTTGTTCCATGTAGAAACTATAAAGCCTTTGGTCGGTCGGACACCAAACATTCAAGCCAACTTGTGTACCAAACCAAATATACCCCCGGCTATCCGTAAAAATACAATTGTATTTATGGTTGCTGTGACGAAAGAGACTGTCCGAAGTGGATGTGCCCGTCGATGGGAAATGTATTCCACCAGTCTTCGAATTATATACAAAAAGTCCATTCTGTGCGGCGACCAGCATTTGATCCTTCTGAAAAGGGACGATATGGGTGATCAGTCGTATTTGATTTAAGGCAGGAAACCGTTTTTTCAACGCTTCAAACCGACCCGTTTCAGGATAAAACCTCCCAAAACCTCCAGATTCAGTACTAATAAAACAAGCCCCATCCGCGTTTTCATAAAATGAACGCACATTGTTATCGGGAATTCCATCTGCTACCTGACCAACCTTATAATTCCGAACTTTCTTTCCATCAAGGCAAAACAATCCATGATTGAGTGTCGAAACCCACAACCGACCAGCTTTATCCCGTATCAAATGCAAACAAAAGGCGTCCCTCAAATAGGTGGAATAAACAGAAATCTGTTCTGTTGCCGGATTAAATTCCAGCAAACCATGTACTGTGCCCACTAGAATGGTACCTGAAGGATTCTCTAAAAGACAACGGACGCCTTCATCCAGCATGACCGAACTACCAAATACTTTTTTATTGTATTGCCTGAATTTCAGGATGCTGGGATGATAATACAAAATTCCTTGATTGAACATCCCCAACCAAATGCCACCTTGCTGGTCGGCAAAAACGGAGTTGATATCGTTGGTCAGATTTCCACCTTCCATTAGTTTGAAGGAACCGATTTTGACTGGCATAGCATTTTCTTCCATCTGCCAAAGGCCATTGCGCGTTCCTACCCAAACAGTCCCTTGAGAATCGAAGTCAAACGAGGTATAGAAATCGCCGGGAGGCAACAGGGTTTGCCAACTGGAAGCGGTGTGATTGTATTTAAAAAGTCCTCCGTTCAAACCATTGAACATCACCCATAGATTTCCCTTTTCATCTGTTTTCATCATAAAGCGGGTGGTTTCAGAGGTGACTTTATGGTCTAAAAAACCAATATCTCTGATAAATCGCAGCTTTTTAGTGTCAAAAACGCGGATCCAACCACTCTTAAAAAGGAAATAAACATAAGAACCCGACTGGGTCAGACATAAAATCTGTTCAAAGCGTTGATCACCATGGGTCGTATACGATATCAGTCTGGCATTTACAGAATTCGATTTACAATAATGCAGTTGCTTGTTTTGTGTCAGAAACCAGTAATTCATATCCTTATCCAGAAAAACATCTTCGAGCGTGCCTTCAATGCCGTATTTCGATAGGATTTCTGAAATGGTATAGACAAACTTATTCGTATTTAAGTCGAACAGCAATAACTGACCATTTTCTTTCATCCAAACCCGACCTTCCCGATCCATGTACTCAAGTTCAAAACCTTTGTAGTTCCATTTATACGTGTAACCGGCATTGAAACGGCTGTATTTGAAGGTGGTAGCATCGTAGAAATTAATCATCCCAACGGTCCGCACCATGATACGTCCGTCCGGGGCTGAAAAAATGCCTCTGACTTGATTGTCCGACAGCCCGTCACTGCTATCTATATGCCTGAAGAATGGCTCATTGCGTGAATATACAATCACACAATTCATTAAAACAGCCAGTATCAGTAAAAGAAAAGGTTTCGTGTTCATCCTAAAAAATGCATCTCAGTCAGAAGTATTTTTGACACAACGAATGTACAGAAAAAAAAATTCGGAACCTTATTTGAATTGAATATCCCTCACTCCGTCTCCTTCAACAATTCCAGCTTCGCTGAGCGAACGGGCTCGGACACCATTGATCACAATAGTATCAAAACGGACGTTCTGAACAATACAAATGGAATCATAGCCCTCCATCAATGACGGACTTTCACCATAACCCTGATACTGAATGTTCCTGAACTGGATATTTTCGATGCCCTTTCCAGGTGCAGCACTGTATTTGGAATTGTACACCACTTTTAAATGAAGCAGCTGTCCCTCCTGAATGGATTCCACCCGAATATCTTCGAAGTTAACATTCCTGACTAAATTGTTATCACCGGCACAAATTGACATACAACCCTGATATTCAGGATCATCCTCATCATGCTCCAAGATGTCGATATTCTTAAAATTCAGATTTTCGATCACTTCATTTTTACCTTCTGTGTTACCATGCAACCCGATATTGATTGGATGCGCCACATCAGCCCATAAAATGGAATTTTTTACATTAATATTCCGGGCATCGCCATAAAAGTCCCACCTATGCCCGTAAATGGCAATGCAATCGTCCGAATTCCGCAAAAAAACATCTTCAATCAAGACGTCCTTACAAGACATCAAATCGATACCGTCACTCCAACCTTTGCAGCTGAATGACTTCAAGTTGCGAATAGTCAGACCCTGACTTTCCCCTCCGTAAACCGTATAATGATCTGGATTAATCACCGTAATGCCCTCAATCAGTACATTCTTTGAATGGGTTACTTCAATACCCCGTTGTGCCTGATCGATGATTCCACGGCCAATAATGCGAACATTCTCAGCATTATCCACCACCAACTTGCCCTTCAAAATCGCACCTGGAGCCAAATAAACGGTTTTATTGGAAGGGATGTTGAATTGAATGCCTGGCAAATCGGCAGGTTTATGAATGCCTGGACCAAAATAGATCACATTGGAATCACTCTCCAACGGCACTTCTTTTTCGGTTTCATTAGCAAACAAATGCAGGTTGTGTAAACGGTCTCCGTTGAATTCAATAGATAGTTTCTGTGGTTTGTTTAATGTCAGAAATAAGACATTACCCTTGATAATGGGTGCTATTTTCGTAACCAACGGGCGTACATCCACTTTTTGAATCAGTCCGTCGTTTTTCTTGATCATCACCTCCACCTGGCCCGAAAAATCAAACTGTACCATCGACGCCAATTGAGGATCATCCAAATCAACACGAACATTGTACTCAAACAAATCCTGCCAAATCCCTCCCGGAACACGCACCTTGACCGTATAATCATCATTATGGCTAGCATAAACAATATCCTTGGATACCGGGTAAATTGTCAACTCCGATGAATGAGCTGTCAGAAAGGAAAATATGCTGAAAAGGAACAGGAGTATATGTTTCATGGATTGAAATAATGGGCTATTTAAGGAAGTACGGTTCAACGCTTAGTTTTCCCAAAAAAGCCAAAGAAAAAGGGCTGAATTCTCAAATTGAAAATTCAGCCCCTTTAAAACTTCGTTGTTGATCTACCAAAGCGGCGAAGGATACGCCCCAGCCTTGATCAGTTCTTCAATCTTTGCAACCACATCCGGACGGTCTTCCGCATACGTCACACCAAACCACTTGGAGGGCGTATCCAGTACCTGGCAGGTCGCCGTTCCAGCGACAATCAGGTTGTTCACAACCAGCGGAATAAAGAATTCAGCCTTCAAATTGCCTTCACTTTCTTTCAGGAAAGTCTTGAAATCCCGTTCAGAATAGTCGAAATAATCGGGTGTGAAACCCCACATATTCATGGAAACGGGTGCATTTTCGTCAACAGCAACCATTTGGTCGTTCTCGTCCTTATATTTGATCTGACCATCAGCATCGCGGATGATGTACGTGCGTTCCACCACGGTGGTGAGGTTGCCGGAAGCGTCTTTGGAGCAAACGCCACGAGCCACAGAACCGCTTTCTGACAACGTATTGCCAACACGGTAGCCAATCATGCAATACTCGTTTTTCTTACCTTCCATCTTGCTCAACCAATCGGCCAAGACGACATAGCTTTCACGACCATAGAAATCGTCGGCATTGATGACGGCAAACGGTTCCTTGATAGCATCTTTGCCCATCAGCACAGCATGGTTGGTACCCCAGGGCTTAGCACGATCGGCCGGACAAGTGAAACCTTCTGGCAGGTAGTCGACTTCCTGGAAAACGATTTCAACAGGCAGTTTACCCTGATATTTATTGACGACGATGTTTTTGAAATCTTCCTCGAAAGAATGACGGATCACGAATACGACTTTGCCAAAACCGGCGCGGTAAGCGTCATAAATGGAATAATCCATGATGGTTTCACCGTTGGGGCCGAGGCCGTCCATTTGTTTCAGACCACCGTAACGGCTACCCATTCCGGCTGCCAAAACGAAAAGTGTTGGTTTCATAAATTGCTTTTTATTTAGAGTTTTTGCAGTATTTAAGCGGACACAAAAATACGAAAAATATAGTATCTTTGCCAACCATTCTTAAAAGAAGTCTTATGAAACACAGCATTCAATTATTCACCCTTTTAATACTTTTTTGTTGTATGAGCACTGATGCCAACGCTAAAAGCAACATTGTCCTGATCGAAACTTCGATGGGAAACATCAAAATCCGTCTGTACGACGAAACGCCCCAACACCGTGATAATTTCATAAAATTAGTGGAGCAGCACTACTTCGACAGCCTACTTTTCCACCGTGTCATCAAAGGTTTCATGGTCCAGGGTGGTGATCCCGATTCCAAGGGTGCTCCTGCCGGCAAGTCCCTCGGTTCCGGTGGACCTAGTTATACAATCCCTGCTGAAATCGTCTATCCGCAGCTTTTCCATAAACGCGGAGCCCTTTCTGCAGCCCGTACCGGAGACCAGATGAATCCCCTGAAAGCCTCTTCCGGTTCTCAGTTTTACATCGTTTGGGGTGATGTCTACAATGAAGTACAGCTCGCAGGCATGGAAGACCAGAAAAAACAACAGGCCATGCAAAGCTATTTCCAGTCCTTAGCTACCGCACACATGGAAGCCATCCAGAAAATGCAAACCAGCAAGGACACTTCCGGCCTTAACAAATTGCAGGCTGAATTGATCGGTTTAACCGAAGCTGAATTCAAGAAAAATCCAGCTAAAGGCGGTTTCACAGCCGAACAGAAGAAAGCCTATTCCACGGTTGGCGGAACACCTCATTTAGATGGCGAATACACCGTCTTCGGCGAAGTCATTGAAGGTTTGGACGTAGTCGGAAAAATTCAAGCGGTTGAAACCGGTGCTCAGGATCGTCCCGTCAAGGATATCCAGATGAAAATGTCCATCGTGCAATAAAATACATCGGCAATAGAAATTATTCGGGGCCTTTGCATCATGCAGTGGCCCCATTTTTTTCAGAACGGATTTTCCGACCGGATTCTCCACTCATTGGGATACCCATTATTGGCTCGGTTGCCAATATTCTTCATCCAACCCAATGGATGATCCTCAAAACACATGAGCACCCAACCCAGCGGGCAATCCTCAGGCAACGTAAACGCCTCCCGACGCAAAAAATCGATGGCTAGCTTCTTGTCCAATTCAAAAGACTTGACACCATCACGGTTCAGAGAAATCGACAAAGCCAGCGATATATCGGGCAGCAAGTCCTTGCCCTTCATTTCGCCCAAAACAACGCCTGCATGCACCACCCGGATGTTTTCCTCCAACCGTCTAAGCGAAGCAATATGATTCGACGGGAATGCAGAAATGCGCCCCTGACGATCTGTAAAGAATTCAAAATCAGCATCATTCACCAATAACTGCTTGATTTCAGCAGGAATGACGGGCGCTTTTTTCCCGGTGGAATTCTTTGTTCGAATGTTTCTGGCGGAATAAGTTCCATGCTCCTCCTTTTGAATCAACGCCAGAAAGAAACCTTCACCCTTGGTTCGATGCGGAAAGAACCTATTGACAGCGAGTTCCTTGTTCGGACCCTGAGCACCGGTAATACCCCAACTTGTTTCCAAAGGGATCTTCACCAAACTGCCACCCAATTCCTCACAAATCCACTGTACATTTTCCTCGTTTTCGGATATATTATAGGTGCAGGTACTGTAAATTAAAAAACCGCCCGGTTTTAGCGAGGGCCAGATGTTGCGGACAATATCCCGTTGCCTGGAAACGCATAATTTTACATTATCTACGGACCACTCCCCGATAGAATCGGGATCTTTTCGAAACATGCCTTCCCCCGAACAGGGAACATCGGTGAGCACCACTTCAAAAAATTCGTTCATCCCAGAAAAAGCCGTTGCGTCGCTCTGGGTCGTCACCACATTGGTCAAGCCCCATTTGATCATATTTTCAGCCAGAATATTGGCACGTAAGCGGTTTAATTCATTGGATACCAACAAGCTGCCCTTTGGCATGACAGAAGCCAACAACGTTGACTTTCCACCTGGGGCGGCACAAAGGTCCAACAGCTGCAAAGGCTCGAAACCCAATATATCAACCACCTGATTCATAGCCTTTTCCACAAACATGGAAGATGCTTCTTGCACATAATAGCAACCGGCATGGAGCAAGGGATCAAATATAAAGGCTGGGCGTTCGGGTAAATAATAACCGGAAGTGGACCACGGAACACGAGTAAAGTCTGTTGTCGATATTGGTTTAAACGGATTCATCCGAATGCTCACCGGAGACGGTTCGCCCATTGCGGCAAAAAGGACTTCAGCCTCTTCGCCCAGCAAGGCGCGGGTTTTTTCCAGAAAAGCTTCGGGTAAAATCATTGCTCCATCGTTTAAACTGCAAAGAAAGCCAGAATTCTTCAAAGACGGCAAATTTCCTTTATCTTTGTGTCCAGAAAATTCCTTCTTATGCCCGGTACGCTTTACCTGTTTCCCGTTCAATTATCCGACAGCCCGCTGGAACAAGTCTTGCCGGAATACAACAGGCAGCTGCTGCTCCCCATCCGACAGTTCATCGTGGAAGACGTCCGTACCGCCAGACGCTTTTTAAAAGCCTCCGACAAAAACTTCGACATTGACGCCTGCACGTTTCATCCCCTCAACAAATATACTACTGCAGAACAGATTGCCGAATACCTCAATGCACTGAAAGCAGGCCAAGACATGGGATTGCTTTCCGAAGCCGGTTGTCCAGCCATCGCCGATCCGGGTGCCGACATCGTCCGAATCGCCCAGGAAAATGGGTATAAAGTGGTGCCTTTGGTCGGTCCATCCTCCATTTTACTTGCCCTGATGGGTTCCGGTTTCAACGGACAACGCTTTGCTTTCGAAGGGTATCTGCCCGTTGAAAAAGAAGATCGGCTGAAAGCGATAAGACGGCTTGAAACGCGTTCCTACAACGAAGACATGACGCAAATCTTTATCGAGACGCCCTACCGGAACGGGAAAATGCTGGAAGACCTAGTCACCACGTTACGGCCTCAGACCCGCATCTGAGATC
>Ga0209430_1002051_pt1 | contig 13630 bp, 11 predicted proteins | sample BarGraIncub1133A_FD_184504 | JGI IMG/M metagenome (GOLD analysis project Ga0209430, IMG submission 184504) | Arctic peat soil microbial communities from Barrow, Alaska - Barrow Graham LP Incubations 11-33A (SPAdes) (version 2) | ecosystem: Environmental > Terrestrial > Soil > Wetlands > Peat... | reverse complement strand
GAAGTCCCTAAGCAATTTGTCGAAGTTAATGTTAAACCTATTATCGTCTACGCATTGGAAACTTTTGAGCGTCGTCCCGAGATTGATGCGATTGAAGTTGTTTGCATAAATGGGTGGCATACTTTCCTTAAAGAAAAAGCCAAATAATATGGTATTCATAAACTCAAATGGATTATCAATGGTGGTGACTTTAGACAGGCTAGCGACCGCAACGGACTTTTAAACTTGGAAAAAGCATTAAAGCCATAAGATATCGTCGTTATCCACGACGCTATCCGGCCAATCATTCCGCAGTTTGTTATCTCAGATATGCTGAGAGTTTGTCATGAGCACGGTAATGCGTGCGCCTCTATTCCTGGCCACGAAACCTTGATTCGAACTGATAACCAAAAGTCAGGTCATGAAAGCATAGATAGAACCACAGTAAGACGTGTGCAAACGCCACAAGCCTACAAGTTTGGAGAACTACTTTCCGTCCATAAAAAAGCAGTGGACTCGGCATCATCCATAGCGTATATGCGAACACTTTGATGGTGGACCTCGGGAAGACCATTTATTTCTCTCTCGGATTTGATAACAACGTCAAGATAACCACACCAGAAGACCTAGCATTATTTAAAGCGCTTCTCTCAATGCCTGAAGACGAATTAATTAAGAGGTAGAAAAGATGAAATCCCTTTATGAAGTGGAGGAATACATAAAAGAAATAACTGACTTTTCAAAATCGCTCGATAAAGAATTTTTATGTGGCAAAAATATCGCTATCAGTGGTACGACTGGGCTCATTTGCTCATATCTCATCGATTCATTACTTATTGACGAAACCTTTGACATCAAAATCATTGCGTTGGTTTTGACACTCGAGGATGGGAAATCCCGTTTTAGAAAATATGTGAATGATAAACGACTGGTATTTGTGGTTGCAAACATCGTGAATCCCATTCATATTGACGGAGCGGTGGATTATGTTATCCATGGTGCATCCTATACAGATCCCAAAGGATATGCAGAACATCCAATCGACACCATGCTTATTAACTTCAACGGCGTTAAAAACATGCTCGATTTGGCGGTTGAAAAAAAGTCGACGAAATTACTCTTTATGTCGACTTGCGAAATCTACGGAGAAGCCGATATCGATAGCATTCCTGAAGACTACACTGGCAACTCAACACAATGGATGTTCGCAGTTGTTATAACGAAAGCAAAAGGGCTAGCGAGACTCTTTGTGTTTGTTATTCGAAAGAAAAAGGAATCCCTGTTGTTATTCCAAGGTTTAGTAGATGTTTTGGCCCTACGATGAGAATGTTAGACACCAAGGCACTTTCCCAATTTATGAAAAACGTTCTTGACGGCAAAGATGTTGTGCTGAAAAGTGATGAAAAGCAGAAATACTCGTATGTGTATGTTGCGGATGCATCATCCGCTATCGTTTTTTTATTAGAAAAAGGAAAGAATCTAGAAGCCTATAATGTTGCTAATCCAGAGATTATGGATTTAAAGGATCTTGCGGACATTGTTCCTTCTTTTAATAGAAAAAAAGTAACATTCGACTTTTCAAAGGAAGAATCTCTTTCTTATAGTAAAATACACAACGCTATTCAATCTATTTTAAAAATTAAAGCACTTGGATGGAATCATAGGGTATCTATTAAGGATGGACTAGAAAAAACTTTTAATGTGTTGATTAAAACAATTTAGCAATTCTTATTCACAATTTGTATTTTTTAAGAACTAAAGTAAAGATTTGTATAATTTATACATACTCTTGCTATCAATTCGAACAGGATTATTATTTAATCTTAACTCATTCACGGAGTGCACTAATTCATCGATATCTTTGAGTTGAATAGCTTTTTTATTCTGGATATCTAAGTGATGAAAAATCTTGATGAATTTTTCACAAGAAATTATCTTATCAAGCGATTTTAGCGTAGAACGCAAATAACGGAGACCTCGCGCATCCTTGTTTTTGTCAATATTCTTTCTCATGTAATCCCAAGTTTTTGGAAGGCACATTGCGACAGCGATGCCATGTGGAATCCCATAAAGAGAAGTAATCTTGTAACTCATTGCATGTGCGGCTGTTGTTTGAGTAATATTAATAGCCTTACCACTTAAATTTGCAGCCTTTTGCATTTTTTCAACTGCAGCAATGTCGTTTTCCAAGTATTGATCAATATTTGGAATAATTAACTGAATTGTCCGTCTTGAATAGGTTTTACTCAATCTTGTTGAGTTTAAAGACCAGTAGGATTCAATAGCTTGACAGAGAGCATCCAGCATGGTCGCTTTTTTTTGGTAAAGAGGTACTGTCATAATCAAAGTTGGCTCTAAAATAACATAATCTGGAATCAAAGAATCATGAGCGATTGATTGTTTTTCTCCATCAAAATATATCACTGAAAACCTCGTTGATTCGCTCCCAGTTCCTGAGGTAGTCGGAATGGCAAGATGCTTGATGCTAGAGTATTTAAAATTAGCTTTAAGAAATCCGGACGATAAATCTGAAGCCGAAAACAATTTAATACATTTAGCAGTGTCGATGGTACTTCCGCCCCCGATAGAAATAATGAAATCGCAATTCTCTTTATTGAATAAATCTAATCCACGAACAGCGTCTTCATATAAAGGATTGGATGAGAAGTCATTATAAAATACAGCTTTTATTTTTAATGAATTAATATATTTGCTCAAAAATATATTTTCGAAAAACTTATCGCAAACAATAAGCGGCTTGCGAACATGATTTTCATTAATCAATCTTTCAATCTGCTTATATGAGTTATTGCCAGAAAAAATAGGCTGCTCTTTAAAATCCAGCAATCGAATATCATTAGATACCCGAAGCAAATCAGAAGGGTTGTCTATTTCGTCGATATAATATTTCTCATATGAAAAAGCCTCAATCTGCAAATTTTTTGTAATTTCATTTAAGGCATTTTCAGCATATACAGTATTCCAACCCTTTTCAATAAATTTGGCGACTTGTTTTGACCAAGAAATGGCAACGTTCTTGCTCAATTTATACAAGGGTTGGAAAGAAAAACAATCGGAATCAAAAATGTTAATCGATACTTCTTTTAACAGCCCATCGATGATGCGACCTTTAAAATCTTTTTCTGATAACTTTATTTTCTTATTTATGAGACAGAGCGACTTTCTGTCTTCCTTAAGTAAGGTTTTTATCAAATGAGTGTCAAAGACCAAGTCACCATGCAAAAGGAACAGGTCTTGGTCAAAATATTTTTCGGCCAAATACATCGAATAAATATAGTTCGTTTTATCATAAATTGGATTTTTGACAAAGACAAAATTAGATGTGGAAAAACAACCTTTGGAACAGACGTTTTTTATTTGATCTTCAAAAGGCCCTGTCGTAATAATAAAATCATTTATTCCGCATTCGCTAAGGATTCTGATTTGTCTTTCTAAGATAGTTTCGCCGTTGGCTAAACGAACAAGTGATTTTGGGTTGGTGGAGGCTAAGTCACCCATTCTTTTTCCTAATCCGGAATTAAAAATTATTGCTCGCATAGGTTATTTAACATTTGTTAAAATCTTTGTCATCAGCGCAATTTTGTTTTCTTTTGGAGAAGTAGATGGGCGGCCGAGATTGTCTCTTGAGCCTTGTTTAGTGAAAATTATTAAAGCAGACAAGGGATTCGAATTGATTTTTTCCATACCGAGAAAAATGTCTTTTTCACTTTTTGCGCAAAACACTTTTTTAAAGCCACACCCGAGAAGTATCTTGACGATATCAATGTCAAAAGCAACAGTTGGTTGGCCACCAACCGACTCATGCGAGCCATTGTTGATCATAATATAATGAAAATTACTTTGAGCGTTTTGAGCAATAACTGCAAAGCCCCCCATATGCATGATAAATGAACCGTCCCCGTCAATGCAGTAGATATTTTTCTTCGTACCTATAGACATCCCAAAAGCTATTGAAGCGGTGTGTCCCATAGAACCTACAGTGAGGAAGTCGTTTTCATGAGTTTGCTTATTTTGTTCGCGGATTTCGAAAATTTCTCGAGACGTTTTTCCAGTGGTTGAAACAACAAAATCGTTATTATTTAGTTTGGAAATAATAGCCTTGAGACTTTCTTCTCTCGTTAATGTGAATTCGCAAGAGTTTGTCTTACTTGGATAATTCGAAAAAGTGCCTTTCTTGATTATCAAAGCAATGCTCTTTCCGTTTTTTTTCATATAATCATAGCAATAATCAATTTGGTCTTGATAATTATCATTGCATACAAGGTACTCAATTCCGATTGTATCTAAAATCGATAATGTGACTTTGCCTTGTTTAACGTGTTGTGGTTCATCGTGAACACCCGGCTCGCCACGCCAGCCAATTATTAGAAGCATTGGAATCCCATAAACTTCCTCGTCGGCCAATGACAATAAAGGATTGATAGTATTTCCTAAACCGGAGTTTTGCATGTAGAGAACGCCAAACTTCCCAGTACTCAAGTGATAGCCAGAACAAATTCCGACAGCATTTCCTTCGTTAGCGGCAATAATGTTGTTTGTAGATTTAGTATTATCTTTTATGCATGAACAAAGTTCTTTAAGAAGTGAATCGGGAACGCCAACAAAAAAATCAAGATTCTTTTTACATAGATAATTATAAAATCCGATCGTATCAATCATGTTGTTATTCTCCAGGAATAAGACTTAGCACATCTTTTATTGACATGCAGTATTGTTCGCTAGCCTCTTTGCTTCTCCCATGCTCTAAAATCGAAGTGGCGGTTTTTAGCATTGCGGGGTATGCAGATCTTAAAAGATGATTTGCGTGGATAATGATTGTTGCGCCATGGCTATGCAACTCTTCTTCGGTAAACTGACTATATGTCGTTGGAACGACGACAACAGGAATAGTATTTGAGTAATCTCTAAAAGCAGATAGAAAATCGAAAATATCTTTTCCGTCTTTATTTTTACTATGGATCATTACCCCATCAGCGCCAGCTTCAATATATTTCTTTGCGCGCATCATGGCATCGTCCACGCCTTTTCCTGCAATCAAGCTCTCGAGACGGGCAATAATCATAAAATCTCTAGTGTTTTGTGCAACTTTTCCAGCGTGAATTTTTGCGGCAAATATATCAGGGTCTTCAAGAATTTGTATTGCGTCAGTTCCAAACAATGAGTTTTGCTTTAAGCCGGTCTTATCTTCGATGATTACAGCTGAGACACCTAATCTCTCAAGTGTTTTTACATTATAAATAAAGTGCTCAATTTTACCGCCTGTATCACCATCGAGGATAATCGGTTTTGTAGTTACTTCCATGACCTCATTTATAGTATTTATTCTGCTTGTTAAATCGACCAACTCATTATCGGGTTTTCCTTTAAAAGTCGAATCACAAAGGCTGCTTATCCACATTGCATCGTATTCTTTAACAATGGCAGATTTAGAATCGATGAATTTTGCATTTTCGACAATCAATCCCGATAAGCCATTTGAAGCCTCGATTACTCTAATAAAAGGCTTAACTTTTAATGCCTTTCTCAATTTAGCCCTTCGATTTTCGGGAGTATTTAGTACCTTGCGATAACCTTCCTCAAGGGATGTACTGGTAACTCCTTTTGTATAAGGGATTTCAATAAGTTTTCCACCCCATTGGGATAGAGTTTGTATAACTTTTTCGCGAATCATACTTTGCACGCCTTCTTTCCAGTCGTCGCCGTGCAAAACAAAATCTGGTTTAAGCTTTTCAAGATTTTTTGTATAATCCAAAGTATTCTGCTTTATCACACTTGTGACACCTTTGATACTATTAAAAATTCTTTTACGTGACTCATAGTCGAGTAAAGGAACTCTTTTGTAACTGGCAATTGCCTCATCAGACAATAATCCAATAATAACATTGCCGTATTTGCTTCCCTCCTCAATAATGTTAATGTGACCATTGTGAAGTAGATCGGTGGACATAGCGATGTAAACTTTCTTCATGCTCGTTACCTAATATGATAATCTTATTATCATAATTCCCTTTCCAATATTAATTAAAATAGAGTTCTATATACTAGTATGATTATACCAAAAATTCATGGGTTTTTGAGATTAACAATATAAAAAGGAAAAAAGTGAATTTTCAACTGAAACAAATGAAATTGTACTATTTTTACAGATTGCATTAAAAAATCAGTCAAATTACATAATTCGCTATTGCCTCTATCGTTTATCTGGTTGCTTGCTTTTTCGTTGACTAGCTTCTACGTTGTTTGAAAGAGCTTCAACTTTTTCTATAAGCCCTTTTGAATAGCCGACGGTTCTCAAGTCATTAAAAAGTACATTAACTCTTCTCCGAGAATCCAAATAAACATCTTTTTTGGCGTGGACGTCTTCAAGAAACTGGAAAAAATCTTTCAATTCATAAATTTGCATTCCGGGCATATGTTCGGTAGGATCTTCGAAGACAAAACCTTCTACTGGATCATTCTTAAATGTTTCGAGGTCAGTCAAAATATAACCAATTGGCTTATTTATCAATAAGTAGTCAAGTGCAACTGATGAGTAATCAGTGATTAATGCATCTGATAGACGAAGCAGCGAATATAGTTCAACCTGATGCTCTAAAAGAAAAGCATTATCCACGAACTTCAAATTTGAAAAATGCAAATATTTATCGAGATCTTTATGTTTTTGCATAGGATGAAGTTTGAAAATAATTTGAGTATTTAATTGTTTCAACTTCTCATTCAGTTGAATAAGATTGTCGTTTGACATTTTAAGAGGGAAATCTGCAAAAAAGTCCTTAGTGAATTGTAAATTTCTTCTCCAAGTGGTCATACATAATATTGTTTGGTCGAAATCGATTAAATTAAAAAAAGATTCTGCCAAAATGGATTCTTCTGTTTTCTTCTTTTCCAAAAGGATATCATTTCGAGGAAAACCATTTACAATAAATTGATTTTCTCTAGCGCTGTAAACTTTTGTTATTAATTCTTTTATAAACTGCGTTGGAGTTACAATAAAACTATTTTTATCGCGGTTATCATAGAGGAAATCAGAAACACGCTTAAATGGACTTGCGTGAAATACATTAATAAAAAATAGGTTCTTTTTTAACCCCATGAAATGGACAAAGTAATTTCTATGGGTGTAAATATTATAATGACATCTTGAGATATACCAAAATGATTTAAATGAAAAACGATCCATAACTACATATTTTACTATGTTGTATTTTCTTACATATTGCCGATTTTTTCTTTCTATGAGCCAAACGCACTTATAGTTTTTTTTGTTGTTCGTTATAAATTTGTACATTTCATAGGTGCTATCAGTAAAGTCGTCATGACTTTCAAACAAAATCAATTTTCTGTTAACTGGGATTACTTTAAAAACAGCATATGCTACTTTTTTTACGATTTTTGATATTAATTTCATTCTTTTTGCCTCTCATTTTATTATTTATCGTTTTAAAAGCTTTTTCCAGGACGCCCCAATACTTTTTCTCTCATCACGGCTGATGGAAACTAACAAAAATAAAAAGACAAAAACGATGACTAGCACGCCGCCCTTAATCAAAAAATCCAGAAACGAATAATCTGGGAAAATCAAATTAAGACCAAGGATTACTAGACATGAAAAAGCGGAGGATATTAGTGCCTTGATAAAGTAACGAAAATATCTTGGAATATCAAGTTTGATGACTCTGTAATTATATATATTCAGTAATAACCCTTGCCCGATTGTTGTAGCAATAAATGTGCCTATTGCGCATCCAATCATCCCAATTGAATAACAGAGAATTATCGAGATTGATACATTAAGAACTGCGATAATGATATAAACAATAGCCCTAAACTTATGCTTATTCATTGCTCTTTGAACTTCTATTCCAACATTTTGCGTTAACGGAATTATTGACGCAATCGTAAGAAGTATTAACACATAATACGCAATTTCGTAACCAGGGCCAATCCATAAATAAATGAATTCTTTTCCGAGAGACAAAAATCCGCAAAAAACCAAAAACATCACGAAACTTTGAATTCTTGCCACCTTAATAAAAATCTCGTTGATTTCGTCGATTTTACCCACCTCTACGAGATTGTGAATTTTTGGAGTATAAACACTAGAAATCGCTGTCGAAAGTAAAACAAAATACGCACTGAATTGTCTGCCAACATTATATATTGTTACTGCTTCGGCACTTATTATAAGTCCAATTATTATCGTATCTGTTTGAGTATTAACTTGGTCAACTATCGTATTCAAAAAAATGAATGAAGAAAAAATCAAGAGCTCCTTAATCAAACCAAGGTCATCTTTTGTTAGTTTGAATGCGATTTTTATTTTTAATATGTGAAACGAATAAACAGCTTCAAGAATATAGATGAATATTGTGATAATGAAAGTTGCCAAAGTTAATGCGACTGATTTATATCCAAGAAAAAGTAAGGCGATTAGTATAAAAGGCGAGATGATTTTGCTTAATAGCGTTAAGGATTTAGAAAAGATAAATTTTTCATTTGCGTTTATGTACATTTCAAATATGCTTAATGGGAAGCTTAAACTAGTTTGTATTACCAAAAGGAACAAAAGTCGTTTTACAATAATTAGGTCTGCTGGTCCATATTTAAAAGAAAACAAATTATCTGAATAACTCACTAAAACCATTCCAGTTATGAGGGCAATTACTCCAACTAGGGTGAACAAGATTAAATATATGCCATTTATTTTCCTTTCACCGTTTTCGGAAGATTTTCTCTTTTCCCTAGTTAAAAATCGAATATAAGCACTACCTAAGCCAAACGAGAGGAGAGCAAGATATGATACTATCGAAGTTGAAAAGACCAATAAACCATTTTCTGATTGTCCTAAATTTCTGATGCATATTGGTGTATAAATGAATGCCACAACAAAACTAACAAATATTGTTACATAGGATAGTAATATGCCGATAAATCGTTGTTTATTGCTTGACATAAAATTCTCTTTTCGATTCCAAGTATAACAATTATACCTTCTTTATTACCGATATTATATTATATGCCGAAAACTTTCACTATTGGTTTTTTGTATTGCGGTTAATAGTGGTGTTGTATTACGGCTGATATGAGACTTTAACCCTTGAAAATACCCAACTCGATTTACTTGTAATTCAGTAAGGAGTGTACCTCTTTCAAAAAGACACAAGTAATATTGAAAAATCAGAAGACGCCATTCATTTAACCGAAAACCAAGAAACGTGCATTTTACACTGGATTTAACCAGTTTTATCTGGATAATTTCATCTCGTTGATATCATGTCTCAAAGTCGGGTTTGGCGCGGTGGATTGTAAGATTCAATGGTTCTGTGTATTCACTCGTCGAAAGACCCTTACTCCCGTTCTTTCTCATCTTAAAACTCATTGCGGCAACGGATTATCAAGTTCTGCAATCTCGTACAAAGAAAACCTGCACGTCGACTCCAAGGAGCTCTATTTTTCCATGAATAAACTAAGTTGCACGTGAATGGAAATGCACATTTAATTTGCTTTAAACTTCTTTGCGTGTCGTCTCTAACGTTGTAGGAAAAAAAATGGGAAGTTTAATTCTTTGATTTACATGCTAAAATGAATAAAGAATTTCATAAACCAACATTTATTGTGAAAAACAGAAAAGTGCGGAAAGGAGATTATATGAAAAAGCCTTTCTTTAGTATTATTATCCCCGCTTATAATTCTGAAAAACATTTATCGGATTGCTTAAATTCTGTGCTAGAACAAACCTTTTGGGATTTCGAAATACTATTGTTTGACGATGGTTCAACCGATCAAACCGGAGGTATTTGTGACGCCTTTGCTTTGAATGATTCCCGCATACAAGTGATACACCAGTCAAATCACGGACAATTTCTCACACGTTATTTTGGCATATCTAAATCATGCGGGAAATATATATTTTTCTTAGATTCCGATGATCTATGGGAGGCAAATCTACTTGAGCGTGTTTCGGCTTTTATACATTCAAGTGGATGTGACATCATCAATTTTGAGTTTTGCTATATTGACCAAAAAGGAACTATAATCATACGAAAAGCAACTGAACTCGCATTCTCATCTAAACGTATATTTAATAAAGCAACCATAAGTGAATATTATGGCGAATTCCTGTCTGGAAAGCTAAACTCCGTTTGCACTAAAGCGTTTAAAAAAGATCTTTTATTATCGGATGTTAATATTGATTCAAGAGCTAGAATAGATATGGGCGAAGATCGATTGTTTTTGCTTTATCCGCTCGCAAGAACTGCAGATGTTTTATACACAACTGAACAGTTGTATAAATACCGTTCAACTCCAGAAAGCGCGATCCACACTTTTAAGACTAAATATTTATCTGATTTTACTTTTATAGAAACGCAAGTTTATGATTTTGTTTCGAAATCCTATCCAGGCAATTTTTCCTTGATTTCTCGGTTTTATGCAAGTTATAGTAAAACACTCTATTCATACCTAGCAAACTACCTTACTAAAAATGCAAATGAAGAACGAAAAAAAACTTATGGAATATTGGATTCCGTCCATGAATCTAATTTGTACAAAAAATCATGTAACATCAAAGACACCGGAGGTTTGCTTACTACTAAACAAAGATTTTTTCTTTGGCTCTTCAAAAACAAAAGTTACAGTTTTCTTATTTTTATTTCCAGAATTTGGCGGAACCATCATTTGGAAAGCCATAGACCGAATTAGGAGAAGCAACGAAAACTGGGTTGGTAATTTTGCTTGTATTATTACTTTTAAGATTTTCGAATAAAGCATAAATTGCGCTCTAGCCATTTTATAAGTTCTTTTTGATATTTGTTTTTGCCTTCTCTGTTTTCTTGGTTTTTGAACGCATTGACAAAACAAAGGCCAACCTTAGGTTTACAAGACTATTAAATCTTTAATAAAAATGCTAAAATACACTGTAAAATCAATGTCAAAACTCAAATAAGCGACTCATTAATTGACCGCTAAATTAGATTGACGACTGTTTAACATTGGAATTGTTGTAAACAAATTGTTGAGTTATGAATCAAAGATACCCAAAATATTGTTGATGGTATCAGATGGAGGAAACTATGAAAGGAATTATTCTAGCTGGTGGATCCGGGTCTCGTCTTTCCCCATTAACAATGGCTACTAGCAAGCAATTGTTGCCTATTTACGATAAGCCTATGATCTTTTATCCTCTTTCTGTTTTAATGCTTGCCGGAATAAAAGATATTTTAATAATCTCTACACCCGTGGATCTCCCCAATTTTATACGATTACTGGGCGATGGTAGAGATTATGGAATTCATTTAAGTTATGCAGAGCAACCTTCCCCAAATGGACTGGCAGAAGCTTTTATTATTGGTGAAAAATTCATTGGAAACGATATTGTTGCAATGATCCTTGGTGACAATATATTTTATGGGAGTGGCTTTACTAACGTTCTTAAGGAAGCAATTAAGTCTTCGGAAAATGGAATAGCCACAATATTTGGCTATTATGTGCAAGACCCCGAACGCTTCGGAGTTGTTGAATTTGACGAAAATTTCAACGTACTTTCTGTTGAAGAAAAACCTATTAATCCAAAATCAAATTACTGCATTACTGGATTATACTTTTATGATAATCGAGTAATTAATTTTGCTAAATCATTAAAGCCATCTCAAAGAGGCGAGTTGGAGATAACCGATTTGAACAGGTTATATCTCGAAGACAAAACCCTAAGTGTTAAACTTCTTGGTAGAGGATATGCCTGGCTTGATACAGGTACAATGGATAGCCTTCTTGAAGCATCCGAGTTTGTTCAAATTATCGAAAAGAGACAATCAATCCAGATTTCCTGTCTCGAGGAGATCGCTTTTCGTAATAAATGGATTAGTCAATCAGTTCTCCTTTCTTGTGCAAAAAAGTATGGAAAATCTCCTTATGGGAAGTATTTAGGCAAGGTTGCAGAAGGCAAGATAAAGTAATAGATTTACTTAGTACTTCTCTTCGAAATTTAGATACAAACAATAGTTTATCAAAGCAAATATCGATATTATTTATTCGATTTTCTATTAAGTGATTTTGCAATGTATAAAATAACAGCAATTGCCTTTGTTCGAATTATTTATTCAAATCCGTAAAAATGAGAAGATATTTCTTTTCCTGAGTTGCCCAATTGAATTCAATTTCCACGGCTTTTCTTGCGTTATCACCCATGACTTTTGTGCTTTCAGGAAAGTTCACTATCTGTTCGATTGCGTGTTGAATAGCCGTAACGTCATATGGATTTACATAAAGACCACAACGGTATTTTTCTACGATAGTTTTCCACTCGTCGAAATCAGTACATATCACCGGTAGTCCATTGGCCATATAATCAAAAAATTTAATGACGCCCAATGAACCTCGCTTGTATCCATAATTTGCAGCGTATCTTTTTAGTACAATTCCTGCGGCGCCCTTTTCAAGAAATATTGGAATTTCTTTAAAGGGGACCCTATTGTATATGAAAACCCTATCGCCAATATGCAACTTTTTTGCCAATTTAATTATCGAGTTCGCGTGCTTTCCATTATTCCCAAGCAAAAGATGATATCTTGTGTCGGGAATATTTGAAATAGCTTTCAAAACATTAAAATGCATATCATCCCCAGAGGAATACCCGTAAAAACACAAGTCTTTTGAATTATTATTCCTATTGTGCATTGTCATTTCGCTGATTATTGGGTAATTGGTGACCATATATACATGCGGATGTTTTTTTTCCATTTTTTCAGCCAAATACGGAGTAGCAGTTATAATTGCATCAATATTCTCGATTATTTTGTTTTCATACTTTTCATAATTTCTTGCTACAAGTTTTCGAAAAATAATGGGAATCCAATGCTTCTCGGAAATATAAGCGGGATAATCTTCGCGGGAATCGAAGATGACCTTTTTACCATTCTTCTTAAACTTCTTCACGAGAAGAAGATTTTCCGGACTATTGATTTGAACAATGTCAAAATCGACATTTTTGATGGCGTCACTTATTATTTTGTAAGAAAACAGAAATCTCAAAAGTCGCCTATTCAAAGGTTTCTTTGTTGATATGATAGTAATGCTGCCTATTACTTCTTTCGGTTGTTGGTCCGAGCATAAAATTGTTATAGAGTGGCCGAGTTTAGCTAAAGCTGTAGCTTGTTTATAAAAAATCCGACTATCATATCTAGAGAATGATGTAGCTATAAATAATATCTTCATACGAATAAATTTTTAATCTCTGTACTCATTTACAGTATGAATGACTAGTCCAATTTGCTCATCTGTCATACCGTAAAAAAGTGGCAAGGTCACGACAGAACTAGACAACCTTTCAGCTATTGGATATGATCCCGCAATTAATTTCAACTCGGAATATGCCTTTTGAAGATGCATTGCCTTAGGGTAATGGATTAGGGTCTCAATCCCCTTATTTTCCAAGTATGAACAAAATTTACTTCTGTTTGCAACACGTACGACAAACAAGTGCCAAATGTGCGTGCTATATTCTTTTACAACTGGCAACTTCACAAGAGGGTTATGAATATTCTTTAAATATAGGGTAGCGATTCTTTGCCGCTCAGCATTCCATTTATCTAAATGAGGCAATTTTGCATCCAAAAATCCGGCTTGAAGTTCG
>Ga0209430_1002050_pt1 | contig 13637 bp, 7 predicted proteins | sample BarGraIncub1133A_FD_184504 | JGI IMG/M metagenome (GOLD analysis project Ga0209430, IMG submission 184504) | Arctic peat soil microbial communities from Barrow, Alaska - Barrow Graham LP Incubations 11-33A (SPAdes) (version 2) | ecosystem: Environmental > Terrestrial > Soil > Wetlands > Peat... | reverse complement strand
AGGTCGCCTGAATAAATTCTATCAGGAATCTACTTTGCTCGAACAAGCATTTATCAAAGATCACAAATTGACTGTTGCCGATTATTTGAAAGCTAACAAAGCGACTGCAATTGCTTTCAAACGTGTAACTTTGAATATGGAATAAAAAATTAGTTAACAGTTCATAGTGGACAGTTGACAGCTAATTTATAAAGCCTCCCGATGAATTTCGGGAGGTTTTTTTTGTGCTATGATTTTAAATTTTAAAAAAATAAAAATATTAATAAAATATAAGCCTCATAATAAATAAAATATAAACATAATATAAATAAAAATTAAAAGAATATAAGAATATATAAATAAATAGACTGGAATTTCTAAAATATTAAAGCTCAATATAATAAACATATCTTTACAGACTTTTAGTATAATATATATAAAACACCAAAAATGTTCGTATACAAGGTTGTAATAATTACAAACATTAAAACAACTATATTTCTGTAAATAAAAAAATCCTTTTGTTTATCAACGATATCTTAATATATTTATCTTTAAAATTAACAACATGAAAAAAATCTATTTATTTAAAACAATGCTCCTTACTATCATGATGCTAGTGGGAGGTGGATTCATATGGGGGGCTACTCCATATATTATGTCAACCGGAAATTATTCCGAAAGTTTTGATGATATTGCTAACTGGACAAGCGATTTTGCTTCCGGTATTGGGGCAGGTTACTGGGCTTCAGTTGCGAATAATCCTATGGGTACAACTGGTGATGGTATAAAGACCTCATACACCACCAATACATTTAAAACATCTACATCCGGAGGGGTTCAAAAGGGTTCAACCAATATCTATTTGCTTTCTACGAGCACTGCTAATGCGTGTGCTATCGACTTGTTGCTTGATTTTACAGCCAGAAATGCAGGTACCATAAGTTTTGATGTTGCTACCGTTTTCAATAGTGGAGGTGACAGGGATTCAAAGCTTAAATTATTTTATTCTACTGATGGTACAACTTTTACAGAACTAACGGGTACAAATTTACCATTTACAGCCCGAAACAATGTGGCTCTAAGCGTAAGTATAACCACTATTGCTTTGCCCGCTGCATTTAATAATTCTGCAACAGCCAGATTACGGTTTTATGAGTATAGTACGGCTTTAGGTGCAACTCCAACAGGTAGTCAACCTAAAATTTCGATTGATAATATTGTCGTTACATCGACTGCCGCATTATCTACTCCGGCTGTTAGCACTACATCCGTAACATCCATATTATCGAATGGTGCTACTTTTAACGGCGATATTACAGCTGATAATAGTGCCTCAATTCTCGATCGTGGATTCAGTTATAAAACATCTACGGGTGTAATACTAACGGATAATCAAACTGCTGAAGGTGGCACTACTATCGGGACATATTCGAAAGTTTTTACGGGTTTATCAGTAAATACGCAATATTTTTATAAAGCTTATGCTACAAATTCTGAGGGAACTACACTAAGTGATACGGAAATTCATTTCTACACTTTAGCCAATGTACCCGATCCTCCAACAGTAAATAATGCAACTCCAACAACTTTAGATGTTGCAGTGAATATAAATGAAAACCCGGCTACTACCGAGTTCGCAATACAGGAAACCGGTGATAGTTATGTACAAACTGATGGCAGTCTCAATACTACTGCAGTTTGGCAAACAGCTGCTACATGGGGAACAAAGACTGTTACTGGTTTAGCTCAAAACAAATCTTATACATTTAATGTTAAAGCCCGAAACGGAGATAATACTGAAACATTATTTGGTGCAACTGCAACTTTATCTACTTCTATTTCGTCCTCGCCAATATTATCAGTTGGCACAATTGCAGCATTTAGTAGCACGCAATGTTTAAACTCTACAGGTGGTCCTAATGGATTTACAATAACTGGAAGTAATTTAACTACTTCCGATGTAACAGTAGCAGCATTAAGTGGTTTTAGCTATTCAACAACTTCGGATGGTACCTACACAGCCACATTGACCTACACACAGGCAGGAGGTGATTTTAGTCAAACGGTTTATGTGAAATTTACGCCAACTGCAATCCAATCATACAGTGGGAATATTGTTGTAAGCGGTGGTGGTGCTACTTCAGTGAATCGTTCAGTTAGCGGTTCGGGAATTGATATTGCTCCAAGTGTTACAACAACCACTCCGGCTACAAATATTACTGCAACAACTGTTACCATGAGCGGTGATGTTACTGATGGCGGATGTCAAACCATCAGTGCCAGAAGTATCTGTTATGGAATAGCTTTAAATCCTGATTTAAGTGGAACATACAGCACGGAATCAGGAACTACCGGAACATTTTCGAGTAATATTGCAAGTCTGGAGCCTAATACACTTTATCATTTCAGGGCTTATGCTACCAGTACAGCAGGTACAAGTTATGGAACTGATGGCACATTTTGGACTCTTTCAAATCCACCAACTACTCAGGCAAGTAATTTAACAGGAACACTAACTTATGCGACTAATGCCAATATTTCATGGACAGCCGCCACCTTTCCTGAAAGTGGCGCCACAACAAAAGGTTATTTATTATTAAGAGCAGAATCTCCAAATTCTCCTGGTCTTGTAAATGGTAATGGAGCTGCCCCGGTAGGAAATGTAAATACAAGTATATACTATTCTATGAGTGAATTTGATGTGTCAATGAGCAACACTTTAGCAGCAAGTAAAACTTATAATTTCGTGTTAATTCCATTTTGTTGGGATGGAACAAATGCTGCAACGTATAATTATTTGACAGCATCCGCTCCGGGTTGCTCTGTAACCAGTCCATCTAACTTCTCTGATGTTGTGGCTGTAGCAAGTTCAGAATCAGCAACAATTTCTTCTTTAATTAATGATGTTGCTCCACTTACTTCATCAACCGGTGTTCAGGTTTGGCAAATTACCGTTCGTGATGGTGGAGTTGACATGAACGATACTGATAATTTACCTACTATTGTAACAGGTTTGACATTGAGTCAAAATCCTGGAAATGCGATAGATAATTGGTTAGATGCCATTAAAACCATTTCAATTTTTGATGGAACTACCTGGATTGCAGATGCAACAAGTATAACGGCTACTACAATTGTATTTTCCGGGTTGAGTATTAATGTTGCTGACAATACAAGTAAAACACTTTCGTTAAGATTGTCATTGAATGCTACTTTAAATAATGCAGGAACCGGAAATCTGGATGGGGATGATTTTGTATTTAGGCTTTCTAGCACAAATTTTCTTAATGACGGTACTTGTTCTACAAAAGCATCGTTTAGTACAGTTTTATCCACTGATGGACAAAATGTAGTCAGCATTGTGGCAACAAAACTTGCTTTTGTCCAGCAGCCATCAAGTGTATTGGTAAATAATAGTATAACTCCCTCTGTCACTGTTAAAGCAGCAGATGCTGGTGGAAATGTAGATATAGATTATGTTTCAATTATAGATGTAACTGTTACAGGTTCTACCTTAACAGCATCTCCGGTTTCTGTTGAAGCGATTACGGGTGTGTCAACATTTAGCAGTTTACAATTTGAAACGGTTGGAACAGGTGTTACCTTATCGGCTACTTCCGGGAGCTTAACAGGTGCTACCAGTACGATTTTTGACGTTACTTCAAGTTTGGGAAGTTACAGTTATCGAACTTTAAGATCCGGTGATTGGAATGGAGTTGCCAGCGATAATGAAATCTGGGAACGATCATCGGATGGTGGAAGTTCGTGGGCAACAGTTACTTCTTCGGGCGATTTACCAAATAGTACGGCTAGTACAATAACAGTTGGTACCGGCCACACAATTACTATCAGTTCATCTGTAAATGCTGACCAACTAACCATAGAAGCTACAGGACAGATTACAATTAATTCAGGCCAAACTTTTACAATTAATGATGGTTCGGGAACTGATGCAATCATTGCCGGGAAATTAAAAAATTCAGGTACATTGATCAATAACGGACAACTGACTTTTTCAACTGGAAGCACCTATGAACATGCAATAAATGGTGGTGTAATTCCTATTGCAACATGGAATACAGCTTCAACAATTGAGGTTTCTGGTACAACTGCTACTGTGCCAACATTTGATGCTTCAACTACTTATGGCAACGTAACATGGAATTGTTCAGGGCAATCAACAACTTTAAATTTGCTTGGAACTTTACTAAATATTACCGGCAATCTTAGTATAAATACCAATGGAAAAGCACTTCGACTTGTTAATTCTCCGGATGTTACAGTAACAATTGGTGGAAATCTGGTAATTTCGGGAGGAATTTTAAATTTTGGAAGTGGACTAACTAATACAGGATGTGTACTCAATGTGGGAGGTTGGAATCAAACCGGAGGTACATTTTCACCTAATACGTCAACAAATAGCTTTGCAATAAATTTCACAGGAGCGAATGGATCATTTATTAAATCCGGTGGAAGTATAACTAACTCTTATATCAATTGGACTATTAATAGTGGAGCATCCTTAACTTTATTGAACGATTTGTCGGTTGCTATAGGAAGAAGTTTAATTGTTAATGGAACGTTAGATTGTGCTTCATCTATGGTCTCGGGTGAAGGTACATTTACTTTAGCTTCAGGGGCAACGTTGAAAACTGCAAGTGAAACAGGTGTATCTGGTTCAATCATTTTAACAGGGACAAAAACACTTAATGCTGGTGCAAATTACATTTTCAACGGAGGCAGTGCCCAAACGATAGGGACACTTGTTACAACTGCAAATAATGTGGAGATTAATAATGCTGCAGGAGTTAACATAGACGGAAATATGACCCTGTCCACATTAACTATTGATCCTGCTGCTATATTAAACGTAAATGAAGGCAAGCAACTTACTGTAAGTACAACTTTAACCAACAATGGCACCTTGAATTTATTATCAACTGATGCAGATGGTACAGCGACCATACTTACAGGAAATACGGAGAATATTTCGGGAACATTTAATGTTTCACAATACCTCTCAGGTAGTACTACACGTAATTGGTATGTTTCTTCACCGGTTAGCAATGCAATTATTCCATTAACTCCGGCTGATAATTTGTATGCCAAATACGATGAAGCAGCTGTTGACTGGACTTATCCTGCACTTGGAGATCCTTTTGTTCCGGGTGAGGGTTATATTGCACATATTGTTACATCACCACAAACATTTACTTTTGCAACTAATTCGGGTGGTGCATTAAATAGCGGTAATCAACCGATTTCTTTATCATTTGCAGGAGCAACTAAAACCGGATTTAATCTGGTAGGTAATCCCTATCCTTCGTATATTAACTGGTCGGAAACTTTAGCTAATTCGGCAAATGCCCTGACAACAGTATGGTATCGAACTCAAGAAACTGGTATTTTTAGTTTTTACACCTACAATGCTACTGGAGGAATTGGTTTACCATCAGATATAACAGGCAAAATTCCTCCCATGCAGGCGTTTTGGGTTAAGGCTGTTGCAGCAGATGGAATCCTTACTTTCACTAATTCAATACGTTCACATGCAGACGGATCTAACAGGTTTTTAGCACCCGCTGAAAAAACAAATATACAGCAGGTTTTGTATTTGCAGGTATCCAATGGTACCAACAACGACGAAACAGTTATTATGTTCAATCCTAATGCATCCAATGAATTTGATAATTACGATTCACCGAAAATGTCAAATGAAAATGCAGCCATACCTGAAATATTTACCCGGATTGGAGATGAAAATCTCGCGATTAATGGGTTGAATAGCCTTACCCCGAACGAAGAAATGCCTTTAGGTTTTACTACCGGTACAGCTAATAATACATTTACCATCAAGGCAACCAAGGTTAGTAATTTTAATATTGATACTAAAATCATACTGAAAGATAATTTGTTGAATACAGAAATGGATATCACTGACGGAACTGCCTATAGTTTTAGCTCCGATGTGACAAATACAACTTCCCGTTTCACGGTGATTTTTAGAACAGTTGGAATTTATACCGGATTAGACGAAAATATGAATAATAAGCCGGCCATTAATATTTTTAAAAATGCAACCGGTCAGATTATGATACTTCGTAATGATGTCAACGGTCAACAAGGAATGGTAACGGTTTGCAATGCAGTGGGACAGAAATTGTTCAGTACAGCAACAACAGGAACAAGTACTGTAATCTATAATTCATTCCCTACTGGAGTCTATTTCATAACGGTCAATATTGACGGGAAAAATACCCTCAAAAAAGTAATTATCAATTAATAACAAGATCTGAGATAATACATATTATTATGAAGACAATAAATAAGAAATCAAAAAAAAATAACTTACTGTCAACCAGTGGTTGAGCAAGTGAAACTTGATAACGAAATTTCGTTGGTACTGGAATCTCCTAAACCAGGTCCATGGGAAAGCGTAAATATTCCCGAGCATTATAATGAAGATCCGTTTAAAACCAATCTTGGTTAATGCAAAAAATCCCCGGGCAATCGGGGATTTTTTTTTAAGAGTGGTCATCAAATTCATTTTATAATGTACATAATTTTGTTGAAAGCAACCGCTACAGCTTTCAAACGTGTAACGTTGCATATGGAATAAAAATTAACTTTTTATTCGCAATTGTTAAGTTACTAATGATTGTAGCTATATAAAAACCTCCCGATATAGTCGGGAGGTTTTTTTTGTTAATAACTTTTCCATTTTACTAAAATTATATGTTGATAACTTTTTTACGTTATTAATTGTGTATTTTTAAAACATTCTTATCTTTGTGAACTTTTTACTGAATAATATACATATAATGTCATCTTTTAATTGCATTCAAATGCCCTTTTAACCTTAGCATACTAACTATCATTAAATTTATAAAGATTCAAGTATAAAAATTGAATATATTTAATAACAAATTCAAAACTGTTTACAACATGAAATGAAAAAAAAAATTATGTTGAGAAAAAAAATAAAATTTCAATACTGATTTACATAAAAACTTATATACTGATACGAGTAATTGATATACGAACACAAAAAACTGAAATACGGATACAAGTAATTGCTATACGTATACACAAAACTTAAATACTGATACAGGTAAATGATATACTGATACAGGTAATTGATATACTGATACGGGTAATTGATATACTGATACACAAAACTTACATACCGATACAAGAAATTGATATACGGATACGTGATATGGCTTAAATAAAGGTAAACTAGAAAAAATGATTTATCAAAATCAGATTTAATACTAATTTTAAAAAATCAATTATGGAAGAAAAAAAATTTAATTGTAAAATGGAAGATGTACCTGTTATCACGAGTTTCGTGCTTAAGAGTTTAGAAAACGACTTGTCCACTTTTGTTGGTTACTCGCCGATTTTTACACCTCAGTTTATTACTGATGCAAATACAAAACAAAGCGAATGTTATGAGCAGACAAAATCAATTGATGTGCTGAAACTGCAAAAGGTGATTACATTGAAGATTACAGACAAAGCAGGTGAATTACGTTTAAGCCTGAATCTATTAGAGGGTTATTTGAAACTTGCCAATGATGGACTTGATATTAAGGCGAGCGACTTTGGATTGAAAAACATTCGCACGGCTATCAGCAATACTAATATTGAAGGTATCATTTCGGATACACGTTCGCTGATTGCCATTTTGAAACGAAACGAAACGGTGCTTCAGGCAAAGGGACTGAAAACCGAATTTGTAACGGCGCTTACCGCGTTGGTTCAGGAAATTGAAACCTTGAATATGCAGCAAAACATGAAGAAAAACGAACGTAGCCACGTATCGGTGGTCAATATTAAAGTGTTCAACGAATTGTGGGATACACTCGGCACTATACTCGATGCCGGACGCGCTATCTATCGTGGTGTGGACGAAGTGAAACTGAAAGAATATACTTTGGCTAATTTACTTAAGCGGGTACATTCCGAAAATGGGACAACTCCAAAAACTCCCGAAACACCACAGCCATCTATTTGATAAATCCTGAGACATAACCCTGACTGCTTATTTTTATCTAATGGGTTATTTATTAGTTTTAGTTCAACACAGAAAATTGCAAGTTGGAATTTACAGTTAATTAATTGTGTAAAATAAACAATCTTGTTTAATAGTGAAAGTCCCTGAGCAATCGGGGATTTTTATTAAAAAACATAGCCTATTAAATGCTTTTAGTTGTGAAAATAATTTTGTTTCAAACAAAGCTAGCGCTACTACTATTCAAAAGTTCAGCATTAAATATGGAATAAAAATTAGCCTAAACATACTATACTACTTGTTGCTAAATTTCAGAACTTTCTAAACATAAAATCAATCTATTTTAATAACAGTTTATTTAAAATCTACATCATGAAAAAAAATACTTATTTTAAAACAATGCTTCTCGCCGTTATGCTGCTGGTGGGGAGTGGAAGTGCATGGGGACAAATCGATAATTTTTATCAAAATGCTGCAATGGCAACGGCTACTAATTGGAGTACAAGTGCTATGCCAACTAATACAAACGATGTAGGTATAACATCAACTACAACTACACTTACTTTAGCAGCAAAAACACTTGTTGGGCGCTCAATGAATGTGACAAATACATCGAGTTATTCAATCGGTAATAGCACAACTACAGCAACTAATAGTACCATTACTCTTGGTAATACTACTAGTTTCACAAATTTAATTTCAACTATAGATAATGATATTTTTTATCTTTTTAATGCAACTACTGCTTCAAATTTGACTATAAAAGGTCCGAACACTTCTACTGGTGCAGGTACTTTATCTTTAATATTAGTAAGCAGTGGAAATTTCAATATTGGATCAGGATCAATACTTACAATAAGTGCTTTAATAAGTGGTGCTTATAGTATTAATAAAACTAATTCCGGAATGCTTGTTCTTTCAGGAGCAAATACCTATTCCGGAGGCACTACTATTACTGGAGGCACTTTACAATTAGGCGCAGTTGGAGTTTTAGCTGATGCAGCAACAATTATATTAAATGGAGGAACTTTAAAAACCGGAGCTACTACAGGGTTCAGTGAAACAGTTGGAATTCTTAATTTATCGAATAGCTCAACCATCGCTCTTGGAACAGGAGTTCATTCTCTTTCATTTGCAAATAGTATTAGTGTTACTTGGAATGGTACAACTCTAACTATCACAGGCTGGACAGGTGAAGCCGGAGTCAGTGGAACAGCCGGTAAAATATTCGTAGGTACAGATGCCACAGGATTAACAACTGATCAATTAGCTAAAATAAGTTTCTCGGGATATACTACAGGAGCACAGATTCTAATAAGCGGGGAAGTTGTTCCATTAGTGCCACCTACAACTACCTATACATGGCAGGGTGCTGATAGTGGTGACTGGACAACAGCAACTAATTGGAATCCTACACGTACAACACTTGCTTCTACTGATATTCTACAGTTTACTGATGGAACAACAAAAACTGTAACTAATGTTCCTACACAGACAATTGGTCAATTAAAAGTAAGTGGAAATACTTTAATTACATTACAGGCTTCCGGAGCTAACACGCTTACTATTGCAGGAGGAACTGGGGTGGATTTTTCTGTTGAAGCCGGATCACAATTAAATATTTCCGGTACAAATGCTTTAATCATTGCTCTTTCTTCAGGTTCCACCGGTAGCATATCCGGTTCAATGGATTTTACGGGTGCAGCCAATCAAATCACGGCTGCCGATGCTTCGAGTTTAATATTTAATGCAGGTGCTGTATTTACTCAAGATACATACAATACAGGTAATGTATTTGGCAGTGGAACTTCCAATAGCGTGATTTTTGCCAATAATTCAACATTTGTACAATATGCTGGTTCAAATCCTTTCCAGAAAACAGCACCGGCTTCGGTGGTTGTATTCCAAACAGGTAGCTTATTTAAAATAAAAGCCAGTGTATCTCCGGCATTTAACGGTAGAAATTATGCAAATCTGGAAATTGATGCTTCTGGTTCGACCTTTACTCCTACAGGTTCATCACCTGTAACAATGGATAATTTAACCGTAACAAACGGAACATTGAATTTTAATGTGACTGGAACACATGGTCATGCAATTAAAGGAAATATTAATGTTGCATCTGGAGCTATATTGAATTTTGCTCCATCTGATGCAGGAACGGTTAATCTGAATGGTACTACTTTGCAAACCATTTCAGGAACAGGGACAATTACTACTGGAGCAAATTCAACTTTGGTTGTGGACAATGTTGGGGGAGTTGTTTTAGACAATAATGCAAATTTAACGGGCAATTTAATAATTGTTTCAGGAGCTTTAAATGTTAATCCAGCCAAACAACTAACTGTAACCGGAGCTTTGACCAACAACGGCACAATAAATTTATTATCTGATGCTGATGGTACAGCCACTATTCTTACTCCTGCAACTATAAGCGGAAGCGGAACATATAATGTTCAACAATATCTTACCGGATCTGCCACAACAGATCGTCAATGGTGGTATGTTTCCAGCCCCGTTACAGGAGCAAAAGCTAAAAGCGGAATATTTACCCCAAGTGGTGTCAATAATTTCGGATATTACAATGAAACAGGAGATCCTCCGGCTTATGTTCAAATTCTGGGAGATGAAGTACTTCTAGAAAAAGGAAAGGGATATGTAGCTCAGTTGAAAAGCACCGATACTTTCGTTTTCAGCGGAACCTTGAACAATGGTGATGTACCTGTAGCAGTTACGCGAACAGGTACAACTGCCGGAAAACGTGGGTTTAACTTAGTGGGCAATCCTTATCCTTCTTATCTGGACTGGACTAAGGTTGATACAACTAATGTATTATCAACCATCTGGTATCGTTCATTTAAAAGTTCAACAAGTGAAATGATTTTTGATACATATAATGGTGAAACAGCTGTTGGTATCAATAATAGTAATGCCGGCAATCTTTTATCGAACTTAATACCACCCATGCAGGCATTTTGGGTAAAAGTGCGAAGTGAAAAAGCTGATGTGAATGATCTTACAGTTGATTTCACTAATGCCATGCGTTTCCATAGAAATAGTGGCACTACAGGTCTTTTGCGTGCTCCTCAGTTACAGTCTCAACAAATACTACGTTTGGATGTTTCGAATGGAGCAAATAGCGATCAGGCTGTAGTAGTTTTCAACGAAAATGCTTCAAACAGTTTTGATGATTACGATTCTCCAAAAATGTCTAACAATAATGTGAATATTGCTGAGATTTATACTTTAGCAGGAACAGAAGAGGTAGCAATAAATGGTTTAAATAGCCTTACTTCAGATAAGGAACTGACTTTGGGCTTCCGTCCGGGCAAGACATGTGACTTCACAATAGAAGCCACCGAAGTCAGTAATTTTAGTAGCGATACGAAAGTTATGTTGCTCGACAAACTGACAGGCGTAGAACAAGAACTTGCTGTAGGAAGTCCTTACAGTTTCAGTTCGAATGCAACTGCAACCAACGATCGTTTCAGCATTTTATTCAAGACATCTTCAATCGCTACCGGTCTGAATAATGCAACTAACAATCAGAACGTTTTGGTGTATCGCAATTTGAATAATCATATTACAGTGATTTGTAATGCTGTTTTCGATGATCAATCTTCTATATCGGTATATAATGCTGTGGGACAGAAACTGTCCAATCAAAAACTGGCAAAGACGAGTACTGAAATAAACGGAGCATTTACGGCCGGAGTTTATTTGGTAACAGTACATAACGGTGGACAAACTGTTACAAAGAAAGTAATTATTAAATAAGGCAATTTACAACTCACACACAAAAAAAAATATTCGATATGAAAACCAATATAGAAAATACAGAAAAAAAGACTTATAGTCCACCTCAAATTGAACGTATCAGATTAGACAATGAAATTTCGTTGGTATTAGAATCCGGCTTACCGGAAGGTGAACCCGGCTGGATAGTAAAAGCTCCCGAGCATTTCAACAACGATCCGTTTAAAAGCAATTTAGGTTAATCCAAAAAAATCCCCGGGCAATCGGGGATTTTTTTATTAGTCTAAATTCAAATATTTTTTTATCTTTGTAGCAGATAGAAGCTTTTTATTATTTTTATCAAATCTAATCATATGGACTTACAAAAACTTTACAAAATGAAATTAAAATTTGTTGTCAGAGGAGTGGGCAATGAATTGATTTTAGTACCGCTAACCGGCAATGTAGCACAGATGAATGAATTGTTTACCATGAATGAAACAGGTAGGTTTATCTGGGAAAAGATAGATGAGAAAACAACAGTTGAAGACATTGAAAACTTAATGACCGAAGCTTTTAGTATTGATCGGGATACTGCAAAAATTGATATTGAAAATTTTATAAAAAAGCTGGAAACAATACTTTGATTATTGTTGATATCGTTAATAGAAAATCTAATTCATGCTGAATTCTATAAATATAACTATTGCAGATTTTTTTATAAAACTGAATTCTGAGTCCAATATTGAGTTGGAGGAAGGTTATCTTCCTTTTTTGAGTTTGGAAGACAAGGCCGAAGCAGATGTAACGATTCATTGTTATTTGGGCTTGCCCGCAAACTTGTTTAAACAAGAAGACCTTGTTTTTGAAGCAAAAAATGAAATTCAAAAATTTTATTCCATATTCCGCTCCGGTAAAGATTTAGGATTTATCTTCTATAATCAGGAGATCAAAGATGAAATTCAACAAATTGCATTTTTAGACGAAAGCTATTCACACTGGAAAGTATATTCCGATCCGGCATCCGATAGCAGCTTATGGCCATTGAAATATCCTTTGGGTCCAATAGTAATGCACTATCTGACGGTAAAATCAAATAGTGTTATGATTCACGCATCCTGCATTTTCGATGGGTCAAAAGGTCGCATTTTTACAGGTTTTTCAGGCAATGGAAAAAGCACGATATCAAAATTATGGGCTGATGCCGGTAATCTTATCATTAACGATGACAGGCTAATTATCCGAAAAAGCGACTCAGGATATAAAGCCTACAATACGCCTATGTATTATAAGGATATTCCAAAAAACACTTCTTTGGATGCCATCTATTTAATCAGTCATTCGTCCGAAAACAGGATGAAGAAATTATCAGGTGCTTTGGCAGTCTCGAAGGTGATGGCTTTTTGTATTCAAAATAATTTCGAACAAAAACAAATTCAAAATCACCTCGATTTCCTGAGTGAACTCTGTTCTCATATTCCGGTTTATGAATTGGGTTTTGTGCCCGATGCCAGTGTTGTAAACTTTATTTTGGACAATGAAAACGGAGGACTTTAATAACCAACTGCTCGATTTTGCTGAAACCCTACTGGATGAAAACCATTCACTAAGTTTCAGAATGCAGGGTTATAGCATGTATCCTACACTTAAAGCAGGTGATATAGGATATGTAGAAAAATGTTTGCCGGATGACTTGATTATAGGCGACATTGTCGTTTTTAAAGCGAACAATAAATTAGTCGCTCATAGATTAATTAACATTGTTTTTTACAAAAATATCCGCTTTTTTATTGCCAAAGGAGATAAAAATTACCACAAAGATGAACCCTTTACCAGCGACGCACTGGTTGGAAAGCTAAGTTCCTTTCAAAGAAAAAAACGCATAAAGAATTTGGACAATCTA
>Ga0209430_1002049_pt1 | contig 13643 bp, 16 predicted proteins | sample BarGraIncub1133A_FD_184504 | JGI IMG/M metagenome (GOLD analysis project Ga0209430, IMG submission 184504) | Arctic peat soil microbial communities from Barrow, Alaska - Barrow Graham LP Incubations 11-33A (SPAdes) (version 2) | ecosystem: Environmental > Terrestrial > Soil > Wetlands > Peat... | reverse complement strand
GAACACGGTCGAGACGGGGTACATCAGCCCTGCTCGACGGCCAGCCAGGTGCTGTACATGGCCTCCACGTCCAGCCAGGTTGCGCACTCGGCCTCGAGGTCCAGCCAGGTCCGCTCGGCGACCACAGTCGGCCACGCATCGTCAGCGACCTCGGTGCCGTCGATCGTCCAGCGTGCCGGACCCTCGAACGGGTGCCGTGGGCCTTCGGGGATCGAGGGGGCTCCCATGTAGATCAGGCCCGTGTCGTGGCGGATCGCGGTACCCGGCCGGATCAGCAGCTGCCCACCAGGTTCGATCACCTGGGCGAACTGGATCGTCTCAGCCAGGGTTGGCGTCTTCACGATGAACGTCCGCGGCCGAGACGACCGGGGACCGCCGAGCCAGATCGGAAGCCCCATCAGCGGCGGTACGGCGACGCCCGCGGACTCGTGTCCCACCTTGTCGTCGGTGCCGTCCATGAGCGGCAGCAGCATCGCGTTTGTCGGATCCTCGGGGTCCATCACCCACGCCATGCTCTGATCGAGCGCTGGCACCGCGAGCGCGGTCGCGTTGATCGTCTCCGTGATGACACCCAGCGACGAGTACAGGACGGCACGGTATGTGACGGTGCGGCCCGGCGGGAGGCGGTAGTCGGTGATGTAGACCCCGCCGGTCGGGATCTGCAGATCGTCGCCAGCGACACGGACCTCCTGGGTACCGTCGCCACGCCAGATCTGCACCGATGCGGCGCCCACGATGCCGGTGATCGTGATCCGCGCAGACGGGCCGGGGGTGGCGGCGAGCGTGGCTGTCATGGTGCTGCTCATCGCCCACCCCTGTCCCGTGCGCGCTTCAACTTGCCCGACTCCTCGCCGAACACGACACGCGACCGGTGGTCAAGCTCGCGGCCGTCGAGGAGGACAGTCACGCCGACGTTCGGGGAGCCGACCGAGACGGCCGTTGACGTGCTGTACGACGCGGGAGCCGCCGCCACCGGGCCGCCGCCAGCGAATCCGGGGATCCGAGCGCCGCCATAGTTGATCGCGTTCAGCAGCGAGAGGTTCCGGGCTGTCGCGGCGGCATTGATGATGTACTCGCCGTTCGACAGCCACGCCGGGATCGAATCAGAAGTCCCAGTGCCAGGACCAGCAATCAGGCCGCCGCCGGCCACCGCGGGCCTCGAGGAGCCGGCGCTGTTCACCGTCTTGTAGGTCGTGGTGACCGAGACTTCCTTGTTTTTGAACGCGTCGTACATGGCCTTGCCCGCGACCATGCCCCCATCGTTCCAGGCTGCGTTAATGATCGCCTGCTTCCAGGCTGGCAGCTCCGCGATCTTCGCGCGTAGCCCCTCAACCGTCAAGGTGACGGCGGCCGCGTTGGTCGTGACGTTGGTCGTGACAGTGCCGGGAATCAGGCCGTACGTGTTGGCGAGCGTGTCCGCCTCGGTAGCGTCCATGCCCATCGCCACAGCTTGCGCGATGAATGCGGCCCGAGCCCCACCCATCTGGGCGGTCAGCGTCTCGTTGCTGGCGCCGGTGGCGGCGTTCGCCGCGGTCATCCTGAGCGCGGAAGCGGCGATGTCGTCGAGCGCGGTCCGGTTGTTCCGGCCCTGCTCGGTATTGATGTCGAGGGTCACGCCGTTCTTGGCGACCGAGGCGGCCGCATCGTCGATGGCCGCCTGGTACGAGATGGCCGACCCGGTTGCGGCGAGGGCGGCGTCCGCCGACTTCCGCAGCGCGTCCGCGAGGTCGGCCTCGGCCTGTGCGGCGCCCTTGGCTTGCAGCTCTTGGGCGGACATGGCCGAGTTGAGGCCGTCGGTCGCGACCGTCCCATCCTTGGCCGCCCCGGCGGCGGCCTGGATCGCGGGCGGGATCTTGCCGCCCATCCAGTCGACATACTCCTGGTTGGTCAGGTTCGTGACCCCCAGGGCGGTGGCTGTCTTCTGCAACTGCGCCTTGTACTCGGGGAACAGCTGAATCAGCTTCTCGACGCTTATAGCCTCGTCGCGCGCGCCCTCGGTCCAGGTTGGGTCATAGTGCACGGTGGTGGCCGCGACCTTGGCGAACGCAGCGCGCGCCGAGGTCACGTCGAGCTGGGTCATAGCCTCGTCGAGCCTGGTGAACTGGTCGGTGACGAGCTCGACCTGGCCCTTGGCGCCAGCCATCTTAAAGATGCCGTCGCGGAAGTCGTCGTAGATGCTCTTGTTAGCGACCTTGGTCAGCGCGGAGGCGAGCGAGTTGACGTTGTTGGTCAGGGCGGTGGAGCCGAAGCCGCCGGTCGCGTCCTGGAACATTTTGTCCATGTTCGCCCCGGCATTGGAGGCGCCAGTGGCCAGGCCGAGCAGTGCCGCCTTGCCCGCTATGGCGCCCGGCATCTCAGCCTTGTTGCTGAGCAACTGCGCCGCTGCGGCGGCGACCGTGAAGGCCGCGACAACGCTGAAGATCCACGTGCCGAGCCCGGCCGCCATCGCCCCCTTGGTCGCCAACGACACGCTCGAGATCGCGGCGCTGACCTTGGGTGCGGCGAGAGCCAGTGCGGCCAGCCCTGCGCGGAACTCGGCCACAGCCGTCACGGTCTTCATCACGCCAGCGGTGACGAGCGCGAACCCGCCGAGGGCCAGCACCATCGCGAGGATGCCCTGTGCCGCATCCGTGTGCCGAATGCCGACCTGCACCAGGCTGTTGAGCTGATCGACGAGCGAACGCAGCGCGCCCCCGGCCGAGGATCCCGCATTGATGCCCAGTGTCTCGATCGAGCTGGTCAGCAGCTTGAAGGAGCCCTGGAGGTTGTCCATTTTGGTCTTCGCAACATCCGCCGCGAAACCCTCGTCGTTGACCGCGGCCGTCCAGTCGGCGATGCCCTGCGCGCCCTGCTTGTACAAGACGTTCGCACCACGGATCGCGTCCTGGCCGAAGATCACAGCCAGCGCGTTGTTGCGCTGCGCCTCGGACAGTCCGCCGAGCTTCGTCTGAAGCTGCCCGGCGAGATCCGTCATCGTCACGAACTTGCCGTTCGTGTCGTAGGTGTTGATGCCGTACTGGGCCATGAGCCCGGACGCTTCCTTCGTCGGGTTCATCAGCCGCAGCAGCATCGAACGGAACGACGTGCCCGCGTCGGATCCGATCAGACCGGCAGACGCGAACGCTGTCAGCGTCCCGACAGTCTCGTCCAGTGAGAGGCCAGCCTGCGATGCGACGAGGCCGCCCTGCTTCAAGGCCATGGACAGGTCGGAGACCTCGCCCTGTGCCTTACCGGCGCCGGCGGCGAGAAGGTCGGCGATATGACCCACGTCGGTGCCCTTGAGCCCGAACTGGGTCATGGCGGTCGCAGCGACCTCGGCCGAGTCGGCGACGTTGAGGTTTCCGGATGCTGCCAGCGACAGGGCGCCGTTCAGCCCGCCGCCGAGAATGTCAGCAGCCGACACTCCCGCCTTGAGCAGGGATTCGATGCCTGCGGCGGCCTCGGTCGCGGAGTACTTGGTGTCGATTCCGGCCTGGATCGCAACCTGCCGCAGCCCGTCGATGTTCTGCTTGGCGTCCTGGCCTGTCGCGGCGACCTTCGACATCTGCTGGTCGAAGTTGGCCCACGCCGCGATGGCCAGCCCGGCGACGGCGGTGAGCGCAAGCCCGACTACGCCGATGTTGGTGGCGGCCCTCTTCCACTCTTGGGTCTGCGACGCCTTCGACAGATCGCCCGCGAGATCCTTCACGGCACCCTGCGCCTTGCGGACCTCGGCCATAAAACCGGCGACGGTAGCGGTGAGAATGACCCGTACGGACTTGTCAGCCATCGCCACCACCTCCAGTCGGTCGGTCGGTTGCTTCCGCCATGGCGCGGAGTTGGTCGAGGGTGCGGACCAGCCAGGCGCGTGCCCGTGACGGGTCCGGCTTGGCGTCCTTGTTACCGTCCTGCTTCGCGCGGGACGCCTGCTCCGCGTCGAGCGCCTCGATCGCCGGGCAGGTCAAGAACGCGCCCCCGTAGTCGGCGGCCGTCTTGCCCTTGTGCGAGGCGCGGGGTTCACCGCAGATGCACAGCTCCTGCTCCCACTCGTCGAGCAGGACGATCAGGGCGTAGTCGATCTGGAGCCAGTCAGGGTCGTGGAGGGTGATGCCGTCGCGACGGATCGTCTGGCGCTTGCGTCCCCAGAAGACTGTTGGGGCGGTGCCCATCTTCCGGGCCAGGCGTAGGTCCCGTCTTACCGTCGCGTCGTCAGCGACTGCGGCACGGAGAAAGGGACGCTCGGGATGAACGTTTTGAGCTCGAGCGACAAGGCGAGCAGAGGGATTCGCTCACCAGGGCTGGCGTTGTCCCAGTAGGCGCCGAAGTCCTTCTTGCCGAGGTCCTCGATCGGGTCGCCGTCCATCGTCTCGAACCGGACGAACGACTTGAGTAGCACGGACTTGTCCAGGTCGCGGGCCTCAGGTGTGCCCTGCTTGGCGGCGGCGTAGCGCAGGTCGAGCGCCCACGACTCGTCTTCGGTGAGCGCCCGTAGCACGACGACGACGGTCGCCGCGCGGATCTGCGTCTCGAGCTCGGCAAGGGCCTCCGCGTCGGGCTGTTCAGCCTTGGCGATGAGGTTGTAGTTCCAGACGAGGGACGGTTGTAGGCACAGTCCGAAGGTGGTTTCGATGCTGCGGTTGCGCAGCATCGTTCCATAGTCGATGGTCATGGTTCAGCAGCTCCTGTCAGCTCCTGGGCGTGACTCACCCCCGGCCGGGAGCTGTTCGGCCGGGGGTGAGAGTCGAGGTCAGACCGCGATCGTCACATCGGTGATCGGGTCACCGGTCGTGAGGATCTGGAACAGGCGCCGGTACGCGTCGTTCGGCTTCGACGGGTCCGGTGCGACCGGGAGCAGGTCCACGATCGACACGGGCACGATCACAGACAGGACCTGCGCCGCAGCGAAGGCGACATCATGGTCGACGCCGAGACGGGCCACCATGTAGCCGTCAGGCTCAGCCAGCCACGCCGTGGCCAGCTCGTAGTCGACGCTGTCGGGCGTCTGCGGGTCGAAGATGACCTCGACGTCGGGGAACTCGAACTTCTTCCGGCCCCTGCCCTGCGACTCGAACTCCTGGCTGTAGCGCTGCTCTGCCTGCGTATCCGCAGACCCGGATGGGCGCATCTGGTCGGCGTCGTACGACGCCTGGGTCATGACGCCGGCGTTGAGCTCGACGATCGTCGGAGCGGACGGGACTGCGATCTCAGGCACGTACGTCCAGTTGTTCTTTCCAGCAGCGCGAACCTTGCTCGGGAAATTGATGGTCATGATTCAGCGGCCTCCTTCTCGGCCTCGGTGTTTTCGGCGGCCGGTGTGGCCGTAACCCCGCTGACGCGGGGAGTCTTGGTACGCCTCTTGCGCGGCTTGCGCGGCTCGGCGGCAGGCGTCGGCGCGGTGACGACCTCGAGGTCGGGATCCGCAGCGGCGAGGGTCGAAGGCCACGGGTACTCGTGCCCCGTGAGCTTGTGCTTGACGATGACGGTGTGCATCACGCCTCCCTGGCGTCGAAGTAGGTGGTGACCGAGCAGCGCCAGTCGCCCTCGACCTCGTCGTCGACGATCAGGTCGGACGATGAGGTTGGGGTACTGCGCAGGCCATCAGTCGGCTGCCTGCCGTTGTCGTCGAGCAGATCCACGATCTTGCCGCCGAGGAACCGCGTCCCGTTAGCGGAGTTGTTCACGATCATGACCGCGTACGGCAGGCGCTCCCGTGGCCGCGCATCACAGAACCGCTGCTCCTCGGAGACTGCGACACCGGCGTAGAACGCGACATACGGGCGGGACGGAGTCTTGAGGATGCCCCCGTCGACGATGTCGATCCCGTCGTACGTGCCAAGCCGGTCGAGGACCTTCTGCGCGAGCAGGGCCGTGATATCGCTCATCCGAAGAACGCCTCCGCCGCAGCCTTCGCGATCGCCTCAGTGATTGCCTCGGACTCGGCATCGGCCGCTGGGGCCAGGTATGGGCGGGGGCTCATCCGGGACGTACCATGCTCGACGAAGCGGCCATAGAACGCGGTGGGGCCAATCTCTGCGGTCGCCTCGCTGCCGCCGCCGCCTGCGACGAAGGTCGAGTTGATCGAGCGGCGGAGCTTGCCACTCCGCCTGGGTGCGAGCTCCTTGGCGCGCTTGGCGATCGCCTCGCCACCGTCCTTGATGGCCTTGGCGACGGCGGGAGCGACACGGCCACTGACCCCGGCGAGGTCTTGTTCGAGCGCTACGAGCTTGGAGCCGTCCCAGTGCACGGTCATCGGTCTGCCCCCGTCTTGGTCGTGGCCCGGATCCGGCGGAGCGCCAGGTTCGTCCCTGTGATGACGCCGGTGACGAACAGCGTTGCGTCGGCGGTCTGGATGCGATGCCCGACTGCGGGGATCGGGGCCGCGAGGGGGAGGAGCACTTCAGGATCGGAGAGGGAAACGGGCTCGCCGGCGAAGTCGGCGGAGGTGGGCGAAGCCGCGACGATGCGACAGAAACCGGACCAGGTGTCCACCCAGGTCGGGGTGACGGCACCCGTACCCGAGTCCTTCGTGTCCCCGTCATGGCGGCTGATCGTGCAAGCGGTGGCCAGGAGAGCAGCACACGAGATGATCGCGTAGCGCTGGATGATGATGCCCTGCGGGTAGGTGCTGGGCGTCGAGACGACCTGATGCACCACGCCTTCGACGGTCGCCGACACGACGTCGGCGGCGTTGATCTCGGCTTCGATATAGACGTCGAGCGCCGAGGCGAACTGGCCAGGCCCGATTCCGTACACCTGGTTACGGGCAGGCTCCCACCATGCCGCGCATGCCACCGTGGACCCGTCAGCCAGGGACAGGGATACCGTCTCGGTGAAGAGGGTCACGGCCGTGGCCCCAGGGCGTAGCGGGCAATGATCGCCGCGGCGGAAGGTCCGGTCCCTATCGAGTCGGAGATTGTGACCGATCGGCCGCCGACCGTCTCGCTCTTGACCTGTGCGGCCAGCCCGGCTACTACGACGGCGACGATCTCGGCCGGGGCCTTCGCATACCCATGGACGATGTCCACCCGGATGCGGCGCTCACCGGCCGGGAAGCCCGGCAGGCAGTACAGCCAGCCGCCCTCTGACCATCCGGTCGCCGCATTCCATCCAGTGAGCGGGGTCTCGGTCCCGTCGTCTGCGCAGACTCGGACCTCCGTCACCTCGACGACGTGGCGGGTCGGCAGCCAGAGGCGCTGACCACCGGGAGAGTCGACAACAAGCGTCTCGGTGACTTCCGGTGCAAGGTGCCAGCCGAGCAGGCTACGCACAGCGCCGACAGCGGCTTCTAGGGCGAAGCCGCCGGATTGGGGGGCGCCAGGCAGTGTCGACGTGTCCCAGCCTTCGAGCATGTCGCTGGCCATGGCGCCCCCTCCCGTTACTTGTTCGCAGGCTTCGCGGCCTGCTTGTTCGCAGGCTTCGGGGCCTGCTTCTCGGTCGGGGTCTCGACTACCTTGTAGCGCTTCACGTCGTCATCGTCCAGCTGCATCGTGTGCACTCGACCCCCGATGCGGACGTGGTACTCACGCATCAGACGAGCGTGAGCTTGACGAATGCCGACGGCCACTTCACCTGGAGGCCGAGGCGCTCCTTGATCCGGACGGTGATCTTGTCGTTGGTGAAGTCGTCGGCGTGGCTGTTGGTCGACTCGACCCTCAGACCACCCTTGCGGAGGATCTTCGCGGCGCGGGATGCGCCGATGAGGAACGTGCCGGCCGTGATGGCCTGCGTGACGACGGTGCGGCGTCCCCAGATCGGGGGCTCCATGACGATCGCGCCGTTGCCGTACGTGCCGGAGAAGAAGCCCCCGCCGTAATACTGCTCGTTGCCGTCCTTCGTGAGCCGCAACGCCTCGTAGTCCTCAGGGTTGATGACGATGAAGTCGGCCGCGAACGGGCTGGCGCCGGAGATCAGCGAGAACGTCTTGAAGATCGCGTCCGCGACCGTATCCGCTCCCTTGACCGCCGTCTGCACGCCGCTGCGATGCATGATGCCGTCCAGGTTCGGAGACACGCCGCCGCCGCTGAGGATCTGCACCTCCTCCTGGAGCAACAGGTCGTAGCGGGCCGTGGTCTCGATCTCGCCCGCGACGTACGGCAGATCCTCGGCCATGTCGTCGGTGAGCTTGAAGAAGGCCGCGACCTCGCCCAGGGCGTCCGTCTTCCACGTCGGGTCAGCGATGTGGATCTGCGGCTTCGCGCCACCCTCGGCGACGGTGGCCGCGTTGCCCTCGAGCGCGCCGAACACCGGGTAGGTGATCGCGGACCCGCTGACCGGCCCCGAGGGGATGATGTCGGCGATGACGAGGGGCCGCTGGTACGGCAGGACGAACGACCGGTCGATGTCGGTGACCAGCGGACCGTAGTCGCCAGCCGTCCCGCCACTGCCGTGCGTGTCGGCGGCCGCCTTGAACTCGGGCGCCTCGAAGCGCGTCATGCCCTTGATCGAGCGGTCGCCGAGCGACTTGACGAAGTGCTCGCCGAGCGACTTGGCGGGCGTGTCGTCGCCGCCACCCTTGACCGCACCGAACGATGCGAGGCGCCCCATGAGCGCGTCGTCACCCTCGGCGGCCTTGATCTGGGCCTTGATGTTCGTGGCCTCGGCGATCTTCGCCTCAACCTCGACGCGCTCGGTGTCGGTCATCGACCGGCCCTTCGCGCCGTCCACGATGTCCTGGGCCGCCTTGATCGCGGCTGCCAGCATCTCCTTGAGATTCATTTCTGTGTCCTTCTGCCCTCAGAGGGCGATGAGTCGGAGTTGTGCTTGCAGGTCCTCGACGGTCGGCCCCGCCTTCGGCTCTTCGGTTGTGACGAGTACCTTGGCCGGATTCGGCTCTTCGGTCGTGGCCACTTCCTTGGCTTCAAGTTCGCCGCTGGTCTTGCCCTGGTTGTCGCCGCCCGGATGGGCGGACTTGCCGTCCTGCGCGTCCAGCGCAGACAGGACGGAGTCAATGGCGCCGCGCGCATCACGCAGCGACGACTCGTTCACCGCCGACAGCACCCGGCCGGCCTTCACGGCCTCGGCTAGGTGCTTGACGGCCAGGATCTCGGTCTCCTGGTTGGCGCCGATCGGGACAACCGACACCTCGTACAGGCTGAGCACGTCCAGGCTGAAATAGTCGCCGAGCGTCTCAGACTTCGCCGGACCGCCCTCGACGATGTCGTAGGCGAACGACATCTGCTTCACCCGCCGGCCCTTCAGCAGCCGGTAGACCTTGGCGGCCTTCATCTCCTCGATGTCGAGCTGGCAGGTGACGAGAAGACCCTTCGGGTCCTCGGCCGCGTCGATGACACCGCCGATGTTGCTGAACGGGTCGCCACCGTCGTGACCCCAGTACACGGGCAGGACGTCCCCGGACGCCTTCCATGCGGCCAGGGTCGCCGTGAACGCGCCCGGCTGCACCACGTCCCCGTACGAGTCCTTGTTGCCGAACACCGATGCGTATCCGGTGAACATGCCCTCAGCGAGACCGTCAGTCGGACCCGCCTTCACCTGGAGCAGTTGGGCGTACTTCCTCATGATCCACTCCTCCATTGCACGGTGACCGTGCAATTGCAGTTCGGCCCGGATGGCCACTTCTTGCCCGTAGAGAACATTTCGTCGATCGGGATCGTCGTGCCGTTCATCGCGGCGTGCGACTGGCGCGGATTCATCCCGGTGACCCACGTCTTGGTGAGCGCCCCGGTTTGACGCCCCGCCTCGACAGCGCCGAAACCCTTCGCGAACGTTTGCGCCGACGTCGAGATCGAACCGGCCCGCTCGTCCTGGTCGGCGAACACGCCGTCAAGGTTCCCGTCAGAAGTCGAGACCCTGTCGTGGGTCGTCTGGTTGATGCTCTCCGACGACAGCCGCGACACCTCTTGCAGGTAGGCGACCGTCCGAGCGTCGTCGTACACAGCAGGGTCGAGCCCGGCATCCTTGAGTGTGCGGCGAGCCTCGGCCAGGGATGTCGTACGAGACATCGCGAGCAGCAGGGCCTCGAGCTCTGTGTTCCACCGCTCGCCGTCCCACCAGTCACCGCCGAGACCGACAGCACCAACCTTGGACCGCAGCGACCTTTGCTGACGCTCTAGGAACGCGGCAATCTCATCCTGGATGGCGCTGTCGGACTTGAACTCAGGGATTGCGGCTTTCGGGGTCGACTCGTGGACGGGGTCCGTGACCGTGTTTTGGCTACCGGAGTCGGTCGGGGACGCCTGGCCCCCGACAGTCACGTTCAGCGGGACGACCAGCGTGTCGCCGCCGACGATCGCCGACAGGTTCTGGCGCTTGCGCGCCTCGTTCACGGTCATCCACGGGCGCCCGGTGCTGGTCGACAAAACCCGCGCCTGCTCCTCGAAGTCGCCCGCGAGCTTCTCCTGCAGGTTGAACTCGACGTACACCTTCGTCGGGTCGTCGCCGAGCATCGGAATGAGCTTCTCGTTGACGACAGCCTCGATGATCTTCAGCAGCGGCCCCAGGGTCTCCGAGTAGAGCATCTTCCGGAAGGCGCGCATGTTCGAGTAGGTCGCAGAGTCGCCCATGCCGACCATGGACGGTTCGACGTGGAACGCTGAGGCGACGGTCTGGAGCGACAGCTTCGCCGCTTCGACGAACTGTGACTCGGTCGCGGAGAAGTCGATCTTGTTCAGCGTCATGCCATCCTCGAGGATGGGCGTGCCGCCGGCCTTCGGGCCGTTGCCGGTGTACTTCGCGTACCAGTCCTCCCGGAACGCCTCGCGTGCCGTGTCGCCCCACTTCGGGGCGTCCTTGGGGCGCGACAGGACTGCGGACACGCGTCCGCCGCGCTTCCACATCTGGCGCCGGTACGTCGCGGCCTCAAGCTGCTCGCGGAGGGTCCCAGAGAGCGCCTGGATCGTCGCAGAACCCTCCAAGCCACCCATCGGCTCATAGTCGACGAACGTCACGATCTGCGAGGCGGGGATGCGCTCCTGGAAGCCGCTCGAGGTGATCACGTCGTACTTGAGGACCTCGAACGGGGTCGAATCGGCCGGCGTCACCCATGCCGGCGGTAGGCGCCGGACGTTCCATCCCGTCGGGGTCGTGGAGCTGCGAAGGACCAGCCAGTGCGCCCGGCCGTACAGCTCGTAGTCCGCCACGAGCGCCAAGATCCGGTCCACCGACGTCACCTGGCCGTCGCCGACCGCAAGCACGCGAGCCGTCATCGAATCGCGGTTCCGGGTACGACTGTCGTCAGGACCGCGCTCATAGACGTGAAGACCCAGCTGCGCCACGTTGCGCGCGAGGAACCCGACAACCGTCCGCAGGTGCGGCTGCGACCGCCACATCTGAGCGGGCGAGAGCATCGACCCGTCAAGGTCGATCTCGTTCGACCCGATATGGAGAATCCGCGGCGCGAACGCGGCCTGGACGCTGGCCAGAATGCCATCAAAGAAACCCACGGCCGCCCCCTCAGATCACGTCTACGCCGTGCGTCTCGTACGCCGACTCCTGTGGTGCCTCAACCGCCAAGGCGACCGCCATCGCAGTCGCCAGCGCCGAAATGCCGTCGATCTTCTCCATCGACTTCGCCTTGTCGGGGGCGATGTTCCCGTTTGCGTCCATCCGGACCCGGACGTTGTCTGCCATCCACCGCAGCACCGGGTTGCCGCCGTGGCGCCACATCGGCTTCTGTTTCGGGCGGGCACCGAGCCGAACCAGCCGGTCGATCTCCTTCAACGGAGCAGACAGCGAGATCGCGCCCTGACGTACCTTCTCCATCGGGAGCCCCTCGGCCATCAGATCGTTGACGAGCTGCGACGAGTTCCACGGGTCGAAGCCGAGACCGGCGACGTTGAACGCGGCCACGTCAGCCAGGATTACCTTCTTGACGAACGCGTAGTCGGTCACATCCCCAGGGGTCAGCGTCAGCCAGCCGTTCTTGACCCACCCGGACGCACTGTTCGCGGTCCGCTTGTCGAGCTCGTGCAGCGCATCCTCGGGAAGCCAGAACCGCATCGCCAGGTCGTACCCGCCGGCGTCGTCCGGGAACACCCAGCCCAGCGCCGTGATGTCCGACACGGCCGCCAGGTCGAGGCCGCCATAGACGAGGCGCCCCCGCAGGTCCGCCTCGTCGACGATCGTCCGGTTCAGATCCCATTTCGCCAGGTCGACGAACCCGCCCGCGATCCGCGACCTCATCCCCAGATGCAACCGCAGGAACGATGCCAGCGCTGTCGGGTTCGCCCGCGCCAGATCCGCCGCAGCCTCGAGGAACTCCTTGCTCGGCGTCGTCGGGTACAGCGGGTTAGCCTTCGCCCACGTCGCCTCAGCGAACGGGTCGTCCCGATCGTCAGCGGCGAACACGACCCCGTACGTGCCGGGAGCCTTGAGGCCGCCCTTCGCGATCTTCTCGATCATGTCGCGCCGCTGCGCGTACACGCTCACCGTCTGGCCGTCGTCCGCCGTCGTGATGATCACCACCAGCGGCTGCTCACGAGCGCCCGTACCGGACTCGATCGCCTCGAGCAGCGACGGATCCTTGTGGACATGCAGCTCGTCGACCAGGCCGCCGTGAACGTTCGCGCCGTGCGCCAAGTCGCCGCGGCTCGAAACCACCTTCACGACCGAGCCCGTGACGTCCTGCACGATCTCCGACCGCAGCGCTCGGATGCCCTCCAACTGCAGGAACGACGAGCCCTTCACCAGGGCTGCGAGCGGTTTGAACGCTGCGCCCGCCTGATCCCGCGAGGCCGCACCCAGCAACACCTCAGCGCCCGGCTCGTCATCGGCGAACGCGAGCAGGAACGCGATCCCCGACCCGATCGTGGTCTTCGCGCCCTTACGAGGCATCTCGACGTACAGGTTGCGGATGATCCGCACCAGCCGGCCGTCCGTGTTCACGCGCTGCCAGCCGAACACGGGGGCCAGGATGTAGGCGACCTGCTCCGATGTCGGCACGAGTGGGCGTCCTGCCCAGCGGCCTTTCGTGTGCCGCAGGTGCCTCAACGCCGCGATCTTGCGATCAACCTCGTCCGGGTTGAACATGGCGCCCGGTACATCACGAGGCTCAGATGTGCGGATCCGGGGTATGCACCGCGGCAAGCCATAACCGCGGCTGGTGAGGTACCACTCAACCTCGGGACTGAGAGGACTAGCTAGAGCGCGGCCTGAACGGGTTCGCCTCGTCATCAGCGGCCCCCTTCGCCGAAGGTGTGCGGGCCCGGGACACGAACGTCATCCCCAGCTGCTTCGCACACTCCAGGAACAGCGCACCCTGCGCACGGGCCACGGCGTCGGCGGGGTGCTTCATGTAACGCTCGTTCTTCGCGTCCCACATCAGGACACTGTGAGCCTCGAGAAGCTCGACGTACGCCTTCCGCGACGCCACGAACGCGCTGAGCGTGATCTCGATCGCCGGACCATCAGCGGGAGACACCAGGCCAGCCTCGTCGAGCTGCGGGACGATCTCATCCCACGCTGCCGACAGCACGTCGTTGGCCGCCACCGACTCCGGCTTGAGTGGTGCGACAGCGGGAACATCGGCAGCGGCGGATCCATCAGCCACCTGCTTGACCGTCGTGGACGCCACCAAACGAAGAGGACCGCGGGCACCAGCCATGGGGGGACCTCCCGCTCACTCTGTGGATAACCAGTCAAGAACGGTGGATAACTGGCTGATTCCTGTGGATAAAACTGGGGATAACTCGATTCGGAGTACGGCCAGT
>Ga0209430_1002048_pt1 | contig 13646 bp, 14 predicted proteins | sample BarGraIncub1133A_FD_184504 | JGI IMG/M metagenome (GOLD analysis project Ga0209430, IMG submission 184504) | Arctic peat soil microbial communities from Barrow, Alaska - Barrow Graham LP Incubations 11-33A (SPAdes) (version 2) | ecosystem: Environmental > Terrestrial > Soil > Wetlands > Peat... | reverse complement strand
AATTTTCCTTCACCACGTTTACCTACCCTTTTCATTGGATATTTTAATCTGTCATAATTATATAAATAATTACGATAGGATCTACATCTAAGGCAGCCACGCAATTGTGGGGTATCATATGAATCTGGAATATTATCCTCAGTAGATATTCTTATAATACGTTCATCTTTAACATGAACCTTTACAACGCATCGCCCTCCACAATTATGAGAGCCTGATGTTAGAACCACTTTTTCATCAGACTTAATACCCTTAACCTCATATTTAAAAAAGCCATCATTATTAAATAAAGTATTATTCATTTTTTATCCTCCTTTAATAAAAAGCCTCTATCCTTAATTTTTTTATAAATAATGCTTTATCTTTTAAGCCAAATAAATCCGCCTATAGGCTAGCTACCGGCGGATAATTTTCTTATTATGATAATGCCATCTTCAAATAATGTCAAGTGAATTATTTATTTATATATTTCTAAATTATGCCGTGTTTTAACAATTAACTATATTCAAAATATCTGTTAAATTCCCAATCTGTAACTGCTTCTTCATAAAGACTTACTTCATTTCTTCCAATTGATAAAAAGAGATCTACAAATTCTTCACCAAAATACTTTTTGGCAGTTTCACTTTTTTCTAAACGATTTAAAGCCTGCTCTAAATTTCTTGGTAAAGGTTTTTCAACAATCGAATATGCATTACTAGAAGCACCTTCGCATAAATTAAGTTCATTTTCTAATCCATATAGTCCTCCGGCGAGGCTTGCTGCAATTACCAAATACGGGTTTCCATCTCCCGATCCCACTCTTTGCTCGAGTCTACTTCCTTTACCGTTACTAAGAAGTGATCGAACAGCAGCCGTCCTATTGTCATGTCCCCAAGATTCATTAACAGGTGCAAATGAATCTTTACTAAATCTTTTATAGGAATTAATGGATGGGGATGTAAATGCCATAAACTCACTTAATGTATTTGTTAAGCCTGCAAGATATTGAATTGCAATATTCTCATCTTCTTGAAATACATTCTTTCTTAATTCTAAATCCCATAGACTTTGATGAACATGTAGTCCATTTCCTGATTCTCCAACCCACGGTTTTGCCATAAATGTTGCATAAAGTTCATGTTTCCTTGCTACTTCCTTAACTATACTTTTAAGCAATACAGTTTTATCCGCAACTTCTAGGGCATCACCATATTCAACAATTATTTCAACTTGAGCAGGCCCATATTCGATATGCATAGCTTCAATATCTATACCAATTTTCTCTAAATTGTTACGTATTTCAGAAAGAACATATTCTAGTTCTACCCCTTTGCTTAGCGAGTATGAATGAATCCCTTGATGCAATTGTTTTTTTTCATTATCAAGTAAATAAAATTCCAATTCCACACCAATTAAAGGTCTGTATTTAAGCCTTTCATATTTAGAAACAAGTTGTTTAAGTATTTCTCTAGGTGCCAATTTGAAAATCTCTCCACTGTCTTCATAAATTTCTCCAAACACAAAAGCACTGCCTTCCCTCCATGGAATTTCTCTAAATGTTGATAATATAGGTTTTACTATTACATCTGGGCATCCTGTTTTAAAATCGGAAATTTCTGATCCTTCAAAAAGATTACCTTGTATATCCCACCCTAGAGATGCTCTACACACTCCAAACCCACTATTATAATTTTTTAAGAAACTTTTAACGGGAATCATTTTTCCTCCAAGCATTCCAAGGGTATCGGCATGTATTACCTCCACAGTATGTATGCCTTTTTCTTCAATTCTCTTTTTTATTTGATCTATCAACATCATCCATCTCCCTCTTAATTATTATGTTTTCAATACTTAAATGCAACTGCAAAAATTTCCAAATAAATATATACCATTTTAATTATGTATATCAGCTTTAAATTGTTCATTAATACGGTGGATATCAATTTTAATATTAGAAACCAAACTAGGATTCTTAACCTTTTGCACAACAAACCAAATAGCACCAACAACTAACCATGCCAAAAATATAAATGGTAAAATATTATATGGATATGCTGGGAGAGGATATACGCTTCCAACAATAGGAATTAAAAGTATAATAAATGTTATTGCAGAAATTACTATATCCTTAATTTTCAATTCTTTTTCCTTGTATAAATATACTGGTGCAGCTATTGTAACAAGTGCATAGTTAAGAAGAAAACCATAGGTCGCAATTGTTCCTAGCCAACCATAAATATCAAATATCTTATTATTAAGAGATATTAGAATCATTGGAACTATTGTGGCAATTAATGAAATCACAGCAATTGCTATATGAGGAGTATTGTTATCCTCATGAACATTTCCCACAGAAGAATTTACTATTCCATGTCTCCCTATAGAAAACAACACTCTGGCGCCTGCATTAGCGCAAGCTAAGAAACTAGCCCAAAAACTAAGCATAGTACCTAATGAAATAATTGGTCCAAAAAAACCAACAGAATTTAAATTCGCAAGGGTATCAAGAGGTGCAGCTGCTGCATTTAATTTTACACTACTTCCGATGAACCCTAACACTTCGATGTATGAAAATATAACAAAGAAAATCCCAACAATAATTGCACTAGATAATACTGCCTTTGGAATTGTACGTAATGGTTTTTTTGCTTCTCCTCCAAGAGCAGCTGCGCTTTCAAAACCTGCAAAGCTAAAAAATGCAATTACAAGTCCTATTCTAATGCTTGTAGGTGAAACATCCTTAAGGGTTAATTGTGAAACATCTATTTTTAAGCCATTGTGAATTAATACGATTATACCTAAAATAGATATTGATATTAATGAAATTCCCTCCAATACAAGGGTGAGTTTAGCAGACAATTTTATATCCTTATATGCCACATACCATGCAGATATTGCGCCAACTATACCTAAAATAACAAGTGGAATGCTAATTCCTACAGACTTAAATAACACATTTGAAAAATTAATAAAACCACATAAAACCGCACTTGTTGTAATCGCATAAGCAAGTAAAAGTGCCCATCCTGATATAAAGCCTGCTGTAGGCCCAAGCCCATTTACAATGTAAGTGTATAGAGACCCTGGAGATGCTGATTTTGATGCAAAATGATTTAAATTTACAGCCACCAATGCTACAGCGACAAATGCAAAAGTATATGCGAGCCATGTACCATTACCAGCCGTACCATAAACTAATGGTATAACAAATGCTAGAGAGGCAGTAGGTGCAATACTTCCAATGGATTGTGCCAAAACTTCAAAAAATGATAGATATTCCGTCTTCAATTCCACGTCATTTTGTTTTGAATTATTACCTTTTTTATTACTCATTTCAAGTCCTCCTTAATTTTAATATGTTGCCTTTAAAAGAGCGAACGATTGCTCTCTTTTAGGCTGAATTTTTGCTTAGTGCTAGCTTTATGGATTCTAGCGTCAAATTAATTTTGTCATCCTTTGACAAAACTTTATTCTCATAGTTAAAAAACAAATTTACTCTCTTACTGTGATATTCTGAAACTAATGAATATGCAAAAAGTGTAATATAGTTATCAATTAAATAAGCTGCTACTTCATTTTTTACATATGGACCTATATCTCCACGTTTTTTACTTTCTTCAACCATTTTAATAGTATAAATACTAGTAGATTTTCTTAATCTTTCTGAAGCTTTTGACGCGAACCCATTCATTGAGCTAGAACCTAAATCACAATAAATTGAAACATAATCGTGATAATTATTAATAAATTGTTTAAGTCCTTTTAATAAATTATAAATATCATCATATAAAGATTTTGAATTTGCTATATTTTTCTTATATACTTCTGTTTCTAATTTATTCGTAGTATAATCAAGAATGGAAAAAAATAATGACTCCTTATTTTCAAAATATTTATACAAAGCGCCATTAGAAATACCTGCATCCCTACATATGTTGCTTATGCTGGCATGATGATAGCCCTCTTTAGCAAACAAATGGGTAGCAGCATTTAAAATGTATCCTTGTCTTTCAGATGATAATCGTTTAAATGCTCTTAATATATAAATCTCTCCTCTCATCTTTTTATTGGAAACTACTTTCTAAAGTTTACTATTAACTGTAAATTAGGGATAACTATTATTGAGTATAAATTCAACTATTCGCATGGTTTCTTTCAAAATTAAATTAAAAAAAGACCAAAATTATCTTCTATAATTCAGAAAATAAGTTTAGTCTCCAGTTTACTGGTTAACTTCACAACTCCCTTAGATATCTGTATCTCTCTCACCCTCTTAGTCTTAAGTATTATTTGTATTTATCTTAATCTTAACTTCTCATTACGCTCCATTTGTATAGCTATCCCATCCTGTACCACTAATGTTACAGATCCATATTTAGTTGTTTTGAGTAACTCTAAAAGCTTTCTTAAGTTTTCTTCCGATATACTCCGGTTATCAAACAATAAATTTTTTTCCCACATAACTATCCCCCCATATTAAAGAGTTTCCAATAAGTTGACCTATTAACACTCACTATTAAGTTTTTAATACCTAGTATTCCTATATACTTAGTTTGTCTTTCTATTATATTACTACCATTTCAAAATGATGTCAAGTATATATTAATTTGTTTGTTTCGTAAATATTTCTATAATAGCCCTCCCCCATTTGATTAAAAGAACCCTAAAGTATAGTGATTTCTCTTATCCATCGACTCCAAATCCAGATAATATTATTTGTCTTGAATTTATTTTGATTTGATTATCATAAAAATCCATCTCTTCCTCTTGGGGTAAATTATAATACTCAATTTCATTAACTTCTTCTAATAGAGCTTCTAGAAATTCATCTATATCCATAAATTCACTATTCACATTTATTCCTCCTATATTTACAGTGATTTATTTTAATTCTTTTTCTATGAATTCTAGTGTATGTTCAATAACTTGCTTTGCCCATTCACTTTTGTCAAAGGTATGATTCGCTCCATTAATTACCTTTAATTGTGAAGATTCTCCCCAAAGATCTGTATACTTTTGCGAGGCACTTAATAGAACTTCCTCGTCTTTACTTCCATGAATTATAAGAGATTTTTTATCATATTCAGTTGCTTTTTCATATATTCTTATATCTTTAGCATTATCCACAAATCCTTTCCCAATAAGTAATCCCTCAACGTCAATAAAACTATTTTGTCTAAATTCTTCATAATTACCACCGATATATTTCTTACTTGAAATTATTTCATCCATATTTCCCGCAGGTGCCCATAAACACAATGTTTTTATATCATCTTTTCTGTTGCCTGCCAGCATGCTAGCAATTGCTCCTCCCATACTTAATCCTACAATTCCAATCTTATGATTGTCTACAAAATCTAATGTTTTCACATAATTTAAAATGTTGCTTGCATCTTTTAACTCAGTACCCATAGTCATATCTATAAAATCCCCCTCACTTTCACCACTTCCTGCAAAATCAAATCGTATGCTAGCTATTCCAGCTCTTTCGAGTAACCTAGATAACTTCACAAATATGAAGTGTGGTCCCATTTTGTTTCCAAACAAACCATGAAATATTATGACTATTGGTACCTTATCTTTTATATTTTCAGGAACATGTAGCATTCCTCTAAGCTTTAAATTCCCATTTTCCATTTCGACTGCCTTTTGCATTAAAACACCTCCAATGTTTCAATGACAAAACATAAATGCATCGCCTTGCCACTCTTTGATAATACATCATTCTATTTTATAAATATTTTTTTATTTCTTCAACTTTGTTAAGTTCTTCCCATGGTAACTTTAAATCATTTCTTCCAAAATGACCATAAGCAGCAGTTTGTTTATATATTGGTCTTCTTAAGTCCAAGTTTTTTATAATAGCTGCGGGTCTTAAATCAAATTCACTATTAATTATTTCTATTATTTTATCATTATTAATCTTCCCCGTTCCAAAGGTCTCAACCGCAATAGATATAGGACTCGCAACTCCAATTGCATAAGCAATTTCAATTTCCAGTTTATCCGCAGCTCCAGCTGCCACAAGGTTTTTAGCCACCCATCTTGCAGCATAGGAAGCTGATCTATCTACTTTTGTTGGATCCTTACCCGAGAAACATCCGCCTCCATGTCTTGCATATCCTCCATAAGTGTCCACAATAATTTTTCTACCAGTCAATCCTGAATCACCTTGTGGACCCCCAATTACAAATCTCCCAGTAGGATTTATGAAATATTTAGTTTCTTTATCTAATAACTCCAATGGAACTATTGCTTTTACTACATGTTCAATTATGTCTTTTTTAATTTGTTCTAAAGTCACATCTGGACTATGTTGAGTAGAAACTACAATTGTATCTATTCTTACTGGCCTATCATCTTCATATTCCACAGTAACTTGAGTCTTTCCATCTGGCCTTAAATAATTTAAAACTCCATTTTTTCTAGCCTCTGATAACTTTTTAGCAATTTTATGAGCTAAAGAAATTGCCAGCGGTAAATATTCTAAGGTCTCATTTGTTGCATAACCAAACATCATTCCTTGATCACCAGCTCCTGTTTCGTATAAAATATCTTCTTTGCCTTTTTTAGCTTCAAAGGCTTTATCAACTCCAAGTGCAATGTCTGGTGACTGTTCATCAATTGAAACTATCACTGAACATGTATTTCCATCAAACCCTACATCAGATTTGTTATAACCTATTTCATTAACAGTTTTTCTTACTATTTTAGGTATATCTACATAAGCATTTGTTGAAATTTCACCAACTAGTAAAACTAATCCTGTAGTAACAGTCGTTTCACAAGCAACTCTTGCAAATGGATCTTTAGTAATAAGTGCATCAAGCACTGCATCAGAAATTTGATCGCAAATTTTATCTGGATGCCCCTCTGTAACTGATTCTGAAGTAAATAACCTTTTCATAAAATGATCTCCCCTTCTTAATTATTTTAACCTTAACTTCTCATTTCGTTCTATTTGAATCACTACCCCATCCTGTATCACTAATGTTATAGACCCATATTGAGTTGTTTTGAGTAACTCTAAAAGTTTTTTTAAGTTTTCCTCAGAGATACTTCGATTATCTGATAATGTTCTTTTCCCCCCCATAACTACACCCATCTCCTTTAATCCAAATAAAATCCCCCTATAGGCTAGCTATAGGAGGACAAATTTCCCATTAGCTTCCCATCTTCAAGGCTTAAACCTACTGGAATTAGCACCTATGAATTATATCCAGGTTGCCGGGTTTCATAGGGCCAGTCCCTCCACCACTCTTGATAAGAAGTTTTTATTTAGTTTTAAAGTTACAATACACTAATTTTTAATTAAAGATATTATGCGCTAGCCCCTACTGTAGTAGTATAAATCTTTTCTAGTAGTGTTAATGCACCCCTATATCCTATATATGATCTAGAAATTACAACCTCATAAGATGTAGGGAAACCTACTTCCACTATGGAAGTTTTAAACTCTTTTGCAAGATCTCGTTCCCAAGTAGTACCAAATATTATTGGTGGCTTATGACCATAATCTGTATTTCGTATTTTTTCGTGAATGGTATAACTATCTTCTTCAAATTCAACATCTGTAGATACATCCTCCGCAATATTTTTATATAATTCGCGAATCGCATCGCGATATACCTCTGGTGGATTTTCCGTAACAATCTGCTTTCCTGGAACTAAGCCTAACTGATTTACCAAAAACTTTGTTAAAGCAATGTTATAGGCACTATCACCAATAATCGCGAATTTTGCAGGTAATCCCCACCAATATTCAGCATAAAAATCCGAGAAGTCTCCCAGGTAATTGTAATATATTTTCTCTTCCGCTTGAATAAAAGCTTCTGCTTTATCTACATTAAGTCCAGCAAAATCCACAACATTTCTCAGGAAAGCACTAGTCTCCTTACCTCCAATAGGTATAACAGGAACATGTAAATAAGGCTGATTATATTTATCTTTTAAATGTTCTGCAGTTTGAAGTCCAAGCCAAGGGGAAAGCACAAGATTAAACTGAGACTTAGGTATGTTCTTCCATTCGGAAACTCCCTCTGAATCATGCCCAAATAATATATTTACCTTAAGGCCGATACCTTGCAAAATTCTTTTTATTTCCGTAAGATCCCCACGCCAAAAGGTATTATGGTAAGGAAGCAAAGACCAAACATTAACTGTTCCCTTTTCTCTTGGCCCATCATACTCTCCAACATATTGATCTATAATAGCTTTAGTAACTAGCTCATGTCCTGTGAAATTATTTCCTCTAAACCCACCAGTTTCTGCAACTACTATAGGAACTCCTTTTTTTTGAAAATCACTAACTACTGACTCAACGTCATCGCCTACCAAATCAGATATACAACCAGTTACCACAACAAATAAATCCGCATCTAGAATTTTAATAGAGGCCTCAATCAATTCGGTAAGTCTCTCTGCACCTCCAAATATAACCTCTTTTTCAGAACAGTTAGTACTTGGAACCACTGCTCCCCCACCATATCCTCCTCCTTGGAACCCATTGTAAAATGCAAGATTCATATATTGTTTATCCGCACAACCTGGTCCACAATGAGTTATAGGAATTACTCTTGGAATTGCTGATGCGCTATGTGATGCTCCGAGAGCGCAAACATAACGAACCTGTTCTATTGAATTAGTCTTAAACGTGTCTTCTGGTATTGCTTCTAACTTTATATCATCACTCATAATATTTTCCTCCATACTTCTTATATTATTTCTTTTGCAAGGACAAATGGATCTTCCTGGTCTAACCACCATTGTTTATATGGTAATTTTGTGTGCGCTGCAATATCTAGATGAAACTTCTTGTGTGCCAAAATGTCCAAAATAGTTTCTCCTAAATTAAGTATTCCTTGATATCCTAAAGCATGGTGTTCATCACCAAGTGGAGCAGCAGGTATACCCAAACGCGAGGCTAGTGGTGCGAGTCCATTGTGTCTAACAAGAATAAAATCTGGATTTACTCTTTTAAGTAGTCCATAAAACTGGTATTGTTGACGATTACTAACACTAAAATTAGGAACATCTCCAGAGTCTTTAACCATAAAATCAAGAGAATTCTTGCTAGCATCAGGAGTATCTGAAAGTGGATTCTGGCTATCATAAATAGGATCATGATGGAATACAAGAGATCCATTAACCTCAACTCCAAGTTCTCGAAGCACAGAGATTAATCCATGAGCATAAGATGAACCTGTTGCAACATAACCCTTTTTACCCTTAAGGAGTTCTTTAAGTTCTGCAAGACGTGGAGCTATTCTTGCATGTTCCTTAGCTATATATATTTCAGCTTTTTCCTCTGTATGAGTTACCCTTGCAAGTTCACGAAGCCAAGCATCAGTTCCATCAAACCCATAAGGCTGCGGAGACTTAATCTCAGGCACTCCGAATTCTTGTTCTAGTCCCGCTGCTAGGTACGAGGACAGGGTATGACAAAAGCTTACCGTAGCTGCAGCTTCTGACATTTGAGCTAATTCTTCAACAGTTGCCATATCAATTACAAAATTAACTCTAAGTCCGAGTTCTGCCAGCATCGGAGTAAATACGTCCGTACCCCATAAATTAATGACATTTACCAAATCCTTTTGTTTTTTAGGATTCTTGTTTACAATTTGTCTCAAAAGTCCATGTTGTACGGCATCAAAACCTGTACTCCAATGCTTAGATTTAAACCCCTCACAATGTAGTGGTATAACAGGAATCTTAAGCTCCTCTTCTAGTTTCGCAGCCGCACTATCTACATCATCACCAATAATACCAGTAGCGCAAGAAGTACCAATGAAAATGGCCTTAGGTTTGTGACGATTCCACGCATCCCTTATTGTTTGTTCAAGTTTTGCAATTCCTCCAAACACCATGTCTGATTCTTCTAGATTAGTACTCGTTATTCTAATGTTTTCAACAGGCAGCTTACGCATTGCAAGTCCATTACGATATATAGAGTTATATATTACTTGACCAGCACCACAACCAATAGGTGAATGCTGTATAAGTACTGCATCGCGAATATTTCCGGCCTGACATTCAACCATCATTTCACTGCACACAGATCCTTGAGTAAAAGGCCCCTTAGATTCACATAACCTTTCTCCGTCATTTGCCCCACATCCACTACATATAGTTGATGATTCCTTTACAAGATTCGTTGCACTACCATTGTCCCAAGCAATTATCGTACCCAGTCGCTGTTCACGATTTTCCACAACCGGTGTATCAAGATTAATTTTCACAATTACATTCCCCCTCCGTAAATAAAATAGTTTTAAATTTGTAGATCATTATTATAAATTTCCAGCAGCTTTTGTTCCTATTACTCCAGTTTCTAAATCAAGCAATGTATCTGCCCATTTGGCTGCCCAATCTCTTAGCTCCTGCACTCCAAGTGGTGAAGGCGTTTTTGACTGTACATGTTCATTAATTTTCGTTGCAAGCCTATTATAAATCTTAGCTTGCTCTGAATTCGGTGCATTCTCAATTGTAGTTTTACCATGAAGTTCGCTTTGCGTTACTGTAATAGATCTAGGCACATATTCCATTATTTGAGTATTTGTTACTCTTGCAAAATCATCAACAATGTCCTTTGCATAAGGTGTATTAATGGAATTTGCTATAATACCGCCAAGCAAAGCTCCACCAGACTTTGAGTATTTCTGAATTCCCTTAAATAGATTATTTGATGCATATACTGACATAAAATCCGATGATGAAACTGTAAATACATGTTCTGCTATGCCCTCTCTTATTGGTACTGCAAACCCTCCGCAAACAACATCTCCTAGAACATCATATATAACATAGTCTAAGTCTAGTTCTTCAAATACTCTTTGCTGTTTAAATAATTGAACAGCGGTTATAATTCCTCTACCTGCGCAACCAACTCCTGGAGCGGGTCCCCCTGCTTCAACGCAATAGATTCCATTAAATCCTCGAAACAATACATCATGTGCCTTTACTGAATTTTTTTCTCTTAAAGTATCTAATACAGTAGGAATATAATCTCCACCTCTTAAAGTATTTGTAGAATCACTTTTAGGGTCACAACCAAATTGCAAAACCTTATAACCTTGTTTTGATAATGCCGCACTAATATTTGAAGTTGTTGTTGATTTACCTATACCACCTTTACCATATATCGCTATTTGTTTAATTTTTTTTGCCATTTTTACCACTCCTATTTATTTTATTTATTTTAATTGCTACTTTTATCAATGTTTAAATAATATTTAATTAACTTCTTTAAAGCATCCTCAATAAAATCATGAACATCGAAAACATCTATCCCTTTTGTTTTCAATACCTGGGTGGCACCATTACCAATTTGACTTACCAAAACTGCTCTTATGCCTTCAAGTGCTTCCACAGCAGACATTAGTTTATTTTCCTCATGTTCTCCATGATTACAAAAAGCTTGCGTATCCAATAATTCTAAATATTTAAAATTATCCTTTTCCACTTTAAAAATCAAAAATTTAGTAGCTCGTCCAAAATGTTGATTTACAACCTTTCCATCACTACTTGCAACAGCTATTTTGTACGACATATAATCACCTCTATTTTTATTAATATTACAGCTCTTTACTTACCTGCCATTGGCTTTCCTCCCTTTGTCAATTTCAAATACTCCTTGTCTAATTTTCATTTACATCATTTTAAAAATTTCAATAAAAATATCCCCTTCTTTTCATATAAGAAGAGGATAAAATGCATAAATTACCCATGCAAGGGTTCACTTTAATAGCACCTTCACTCATCTTTCAGAAAAACATTCTGACGGACTTAGCACCTGTCATGTCAAAAATCATGTGGTTGCTGAAACTTCATCGGGCCATTCCCTCAGTTTCTCTAGATAAGAACAATATTAAATTTTAATTTTTGCAATTTTTGATCGCTTGAGTTTCATTATACTTACTACTTTTTCAAATGTCAATAGAACAATCAAATTGTTTTAACCAATTATTTTAATCATAAAACATATGAATATTTATTTATCCTAATAATAAACTTTCGACACTTGACCACGCACGTTTGGAGTATATAGTTTTTATACCAAGTCTTTTAGACTCTTTTTTTACATGATTACTTACTCCATGACTAACATAATCAGTCAAAACTAAAATCAAATCTATACCCTTAGGAATTGCAATACATTTATGTTTGTTCTTACGTCCACTTATATGTTTAGCTACACAATATCCATATTTACAGAGATTACAATTTATTATTTCAATATTATCTCCACCTACAACTAACATACGCATAACCCAACCGTTAAAGAATTCTTTATAACACCTTTTCTTACAACGGTTTTCACCACCTTTCTCCCTAAGACATTTATTTGAAATTTCAGTTTATTTAATTCCTATAATTCCTATTATATTACTATGTATTGCGATAATATGCAAGATATTTATAATAAAAAATAACTTTAATACAATCGCCACGTTTTTACCATGTCGCATTACACAAAATTATATTGACATTATAACCATAAACTGATAAAATAATTATTAAACATATCATTCATATATGATTACTATATATCTTTTTTTATGATCTTTAGTGTACGCGAAAGATTTTTATATTGCTTTTTTTAAGGTAAGAAGAAAGGAGGAATAATTCCATTTGAAGTTAATATAATACCCTTAGGCACGTAGATGAATGATGCTATCAATTTTTCATATGATATTGATATTTAAAAATAAGGTTAAGTATGCTTGTAAACAGCAAGATGGGTGAATTCTATTTAGGTAACTATTGTACAAGATATAAAAGATATGCAATACGTAAAAGGCATACTTTTTTAACTGTATGCCTTCCTCAAATTTTAAATTTTTGTACAAGTATATTAAGATTTGTAATATATCCATTTTGTAAAATAGTAAAAATTATTTTTGAGCATATCACACCTATAATAATTCCTGATATTACATCCGTTGGGTAATGAACATATAAATATAATCTTGATAATGCTATTAAGAATGCCATTAACATAAATAACAATTTATATTCCGTAAAGTACATAGATAGCATTTCTGCAGCAGCAAAGGATGATAATGTATGCCCTGAAGGAAAGGAATAAGATTTTGGCTTTAAACTAATCGCGTTTATATTTTCCAACTTATTGCAAGGCCTAACTCGTCTTACTATATGTTTTATTATTCCTTCTCCAACAATTGTACTTATAATTAATGTTAAAATTATTGAATTTCCAACTACTCTATATGGTTTGTCTAATATTAAAATAATGGCTATTAGGATCCAAATAACTCCTAGATTACCCATAACTGTTGTTATTGGCATTATAATATCTAAGTATTTGTTATGTACATAACGTTTGATAATATTTAGAATATAATTATCAAATTTAGCTATATTTTTCTCAATATTAATATACACCTAACCGCCTCTTTCTCTTATATGCTTGCCTTTATTATTTTTTGTTTTATTAAACAAATAAATAATCTTACAAATATATTATATATTGGTAAGATTAAAAACAGATTAAAAATTTCTTAGATATATCTTAATATTTGTGAAATCCTACAACAAAAAGCACCTAGATAACAGATAAATCTGAAACCTAGATGTTTAATATAACAGTTATTTTTGTTCCGATGCCTTCTTCACTTTCTACATTTATAATTCCATTGTGTACA
>Ga0209430_1002047_pt1 | contig 13653 bp, 10 predicted proteins | sample BarGraIncub1133A_FD_184504 | JGI IMG/M metagenome (GOLD analysis project Ga0209430, IMG submission 184504) | Arctic peat soil microbial communities from Barrow, Alaska - Barrow Graham LP Incubations 11-33A (SPAdes) (version 2) | ecosystem: Environmental > Terrestrial > Soil > Wetlands > Peat... | reverse complement strand
AAAAAAGGCAAAAGAATTACTCATATTTATGAATCTTGATGAAAATAGCACAGTAAAAAGCTTATCAAAGGGAATGAAGGAAAAATTAAAGCTTACCCTGGTGCTTTCAAGAGAAGCAAAGCTTTATATACTTGATGAACCACTTGGTGGCGTAGACCCTACTGCTAGAGAAAAAATATTAGATGCCATAATCAATAACTTTAGTGAAAATAGTTCCATGATTATTACAACCCATCTTGTAAATGATATAGAACGAATTTTCGATGATGTGGCATTTATATCTGATGGTGAGATAGTACTTCAAGGCAATGCAGAAGAATTAAGAATAGATAAGAAAAAGTCAATTGATGAATTGTACAGGGAGGTATTTCAATAATGTTTAAGCTTATAAAATATGAATTAAGATCAACTGGTCTAACCATACTTGGTATTTGTATAACTGTTATAGTTGCTAATCTGCTTCTTATGACAAAGAAAGGTTCCTGGAACATTGCTGCAGTAACTGGATTATCCATATGCTTAACTATTGGTGCCATAATAGTAATTTTTATATCTTCATTAAAAATTATGAGTAAATATTTGCATGGAGATGAAGGCTATTTATTATTTACGCTTCCACAATCTGGTACATCAATCCTAGCCTCAAGACTGCTAACCGCTTTAATTCAAACATCCATTGTAGTTTTTGTATGCATTTTGATGTTTAATTTGATTGTACCAGAAGAAATATATTATAGTTTCTTAAAAGCTCTTACACCTAGTCAAATTTTCGCTTTTATATTTGGATATATATGGAGCATAATTTCTTCCTTAACTTTTATATACTTCTGCATGGTTATTGGAAAAGTAGCCTTAAAAGGTAAAAAATTAGGCAAAATTGGTTCTTTCATAATTTTTATTATACTAACAGTTGTAATAAGCTGGATAACCTTTAAACTTGAAGCCCTATTTCCTCAAACATTGAATTTTGGTGGTTCTTCATTTGCTAATAATTTTAAAACATCTAATTCCAGTTTCCAAATTTTCGGTGGAGAATTTAATATAAATATTGCTAGTACCATATTTGATATTATTAGTTTTGCAGGATTCTTCATAACCACATCTTTTCTAATAGATAAAAAACTAGATTTATCATAAGCTTATAAACATAAAACTCCCGGATTTTTACCGGGAGTTTTATGTTTATAACCTGATTTTTATAATTAGCTTGCTTTAAACCAACTATTATATATATATCCTTGCTTTAAAGTAATAATTAGTGATAAAATTAATATGGATGAATTAATATAATTTTCAAATTATTAGCAATGAAATGGGGGCTTTTTAGAAATGAACAAATTATTCCCAAATAGAAGAAAAACTATAGGTGTTTTAATTAATTCTTTTGATGGTTTCTATCAGTCACCTGTTTGTAGAGGAATAAGAAAGGTTGCTGAAAAAAGAAATTTTGATGTGCTTTTTTTTGCAGGAGGAGCGCTTGAGTCCCCTAATAGGGATGAGGCAAAACAGAATGTTATTTTCGATTTAGTTAATACAAATAAACTGAATGGATTAATTATATGCCCAGGATTATTGCTTAATTATATTGGAATAGATAAATTTATTGAGTTTCTAGAACCTTATAGAACAATACCCATAGTTAGTATTGGAATAGATATTAAGGATATTCCTAGCGTAATTTTTGATAACAGAGAATGTATGCATTTAATGGTTAACCACTTAATTGAACACCATAATTATTCTAAAATAGCTTTTATAACGGGAACCTCTTTAAATGCAGAATCAGTCATGAGGTTTGAAGGATACAAAGATGCTTTAAAGGAACATAATATACCTATTGATGATGAGTTAATTGTTGAAGGTGATTTCCATGAATTATCAGCAGCTAGAGCTGTAAATGAACTTATGGTGCATAGGAATAAAAGGCCACAGGTTATTGCGGTTTCAAACGATGAAATGGCAATTGAAGTATTTTATCGTTTAAAGCAAATGGGAATTGAAGTTGGAAAAGATATAGCATTAACTGGGTTTGATAATGTTGAAACAGTAAGATCTTTCTCTCCTTCTTTTACTACTATTGAGCAACCTATTTTTGAAATGGCTTCACTAGCAGCTAAATATATAGACACAATTTTAGATGGACAATCTGTACCAAAATGTACTTCTTTAAATGGAAAGTTAATAATACGAGAGTCCTGTGGTTGTTTCACTGTTCTAAAAAATAACGCACCATTAACATTGAAAACGAGTTTCAGTGAAGATACTGTATATTATAAAGAATGTGAAGAACTTGAAACCCACTTAACTATACAACAATCTCCTATAGTGAATTTAACGTTAAGGGAACTTGGCATACCCAAGGCTCTGATATTAGAATATAAGGCAATCATTATTAATTTATTAAATGCATTTATAAGAGATATAAAAACAAAAAAAATAGAAGGAGAATTTATAAAAGAATTTAAAGAGCTTTTATTTAATTCAATTTTTGTAAAGAAACTTGATTATCCTTGGAATGAAACACTTTATGCAATTAGGAGACTTGTGCTTACTGTTATAAATAATTATGAAGTTTTAAGGGTAGCGGAAGAAATATCTTATTTGGCAAGTGTTTTAATAGGTAATATTATTAACAAAAGAGAGTCCATAAAACAGTTTAATTTTAAAAGAATGTATATAGGTACAAGGGATATAATGAGAGACTTTAATACTATACCAAACCTTGAAGAATTAACTAAAGTTATTATAACTGCAATGTCCTGGTATGAAATTAAACAATGTTATTTATGTGTTTATGATACTCCTGTAACTAGTTTGAGTAAAACAAATTTAAAATTACCTTCTAAGGCTAAATTGATTTTAGGATATAATGAAGGCAAGGTAGCCGAAGTTCAGTATTTAGATACACAAGATATATTACCTGACGAGTTTTATTATCAAGAAAAAAGAAATGACCTGATTTTCTTTCCCTTAGTTACAGGTGAAGACTATTTTGGATATATTGCCTTTGATATGAATGCATTAGATGAATTTGTTTATGAAACCTTTAGAGAACAGATTAGTAATACACTAAAAATTCAAAGGTTGTTTGATGAACGCATAAAAGCAGAAGATCAATTAAATTTAGCCGTTATTGAGCTTGAAAAGCGTAATGGCGAATTAAAAAACAGTTATGTAATTGATGAATTAACAGGTATCTTTAATAGAAGAGGATTTTATATGCACGGTGGTAGCCTATATAAAGCAGCCGCCATAACTGGTGGTAAAGCTATTATGTGTTTTGGAGATATGGATGGTTTAAAGAAGATTAATGATACTTATGGTCATAAGGAGGGTGATGAAGCTATTTTAACAGCAGCACTCTTAATTAAGGAATCCTTTGGAACGGATGATATAGTAGCCCGTATTGGGGGAGATGAATTTATCATAATTGCAGCAAATAAATCTACTAAAAATGAAATCAACAAGATTAGTGAAACTATTAATTTGAATTTTGATAAATATAATTCCATTTCTAATAAACCTTATAAGTTATCTATTAGTTTAGGATTTTCAGTTTATTCTCCAGATATGAGGCTTAGCTTTGACCAATTGATTCAAGATGCTGACAAGCAACTTTATAAACAAAAGAAAAGAGCTAAATTTTCTACTTTAGAAATTAATAATTTGCATTGAATGAGATAAGAAAGAGATATTGCCCCAAACTGGCAATATCTCTTTCTTATTTTCAAAAAATTTATTAGCCTTCCATTGGAAAGGATGGCACAGTGACCTTAGCTTTAAAAAGGTCTCCATCAATTTCAATACTAAGATTTCCACCTTGAAGCTCTAGTATGCTCTTAGAAATTGAAAGACCTAGCCCTGAACCTTCAGTATTTCTGGACTTATCTCCCCTAATAAATCTCTCAAATATTTCTTCTTTGTCAAAATTCATTTCATAGGAAGAGATATTTTTCATAGTAATGATTATTTTGTAATCCTCCACTACTAACTCAATGTATACTCTAGTTTTAGACTGCGAGTATTTTAATATATTATTTATGAGGTTTTCAAATACCCTCCAAGTTTTCTTTCCATCTAAATTAGCATAAACCTTTTGTTTAGGAACTTTTAACTTAAATATTAGTGATGAATTGTTTATTTTCTCATGTAGCTCTGCTAATGCTTGCGAAAGTAGCGCAGTTACATCTACTTTTTCCATATTAAGTTCCACAGCGCCGCTGGCCATCTTAGAAGCTTCAAATAAGTCATCTATAAGTATTTTGAGCCTCTGTGATTTTCTATCTAGTACATCTATATACCCTTGTGTTTCCTCCTTAGATAATCCTTCTTTTTTTAGCAAATCAACATAATTTATAATGGAAGTAAGGGGAGTTTTTAAATCGTGAGACACATTAGTTATGAGCTCAGACTTAAGCCTTTCACTTTTTATCTCGTTTTCAAGGGATTTTTTAAAAGAAGCCTTCATATTGTTTATGTTATGGGCTAGTTTAAAAAGGTCTCCTCTCCCTTTTTCTACTATAGTATAATTAAGATTTCCTGAAACTATCTCCTCCGTTCCTTTTAAAATACCTCCAAAAACTCTCATTATATTAAAGGAGTAAATTAATATAAATAACAGGTAGCAAAATACATATGCTGTTGGTATTATTATAAGCATTGAGCCGGACATTAGTGCTATAAATGCCGCTAGTATTGCTATACCAGCTAAGAAAGTAAGTATAATAATACCTCTTACTTTAAACTTAGTACTTTGAGTTAGGGGGCTCTCTTTCATAAAATTAGATAATTTATTAATGAGACAATTTTTTACCTCTACTCTAAATTCCTCTTTATTTTTATATAACTTGACCGCATCCCTAAAACTTAAAATAAAATAGAATATATAAAATGCTATTAAAGTAAGCTTATAGATTTGCCCAAAATTATATGGTTTATGGAAAAACCCTCCTTTATTTATATATGCATTTATTACAGATGAATATATTATGAATATAAACATCCTCAAATCTAATGGTATATTATTGTACTGCTTTGTGTACTTTTGAATAAAATACATTTCTTCAATGTTTTTCTTTAAAATATATATCAGCATGAGAAGTCCTATAATAAATGACACAGCTCCTATTATTGCCTCTTTAATAATCCTTTGTCCTACAGAATTATAATAAATATAATTGGTATATATATAACTGTTTTGATCTATATCCTTAGGAATAATAAAATATGCTTGTGCACTAGTGCCTACCCACTGATTTATTGAGACCATTCCATCATTATTGTTTAAAGCTTGTGTAGGAAATTTTATACTATACAATGCATTATCTTTTATATACAAATCTATATCTGAAACATTTGCTAAGTTAGTATCTATAATATTATTTTTCCCTCTTGTTATATAGTATTTTAATGAGTTTTTTCCTACAGCTCTTTTGATATTCTCATAGTCTTTAGTTTTATATAAAGCTATTTCATTTTTCATATCCTCTAAAGTCTTTGTATTCTCCTTTTTTAATTCATCCAGCTCTTTATTTTTCGCCTTAATTAAGCTGTTAACAACAACCTTATTGCCTTCCTTTTCTGCTACTAATATATCATTTTTATACTTATTGTTTATCTCATTCTCTTTATTTCTGAGATTAGAATCATACACATCTTTAGATGACATTAGCTCTTCATTTGAAACCTTTTCATCATCTGATTTCTGCGAATAATTTTTATATACACCATTAAGTGCTTGTATATTATTAAAATAACCAACTAATTCATTTTTGAATTTCCAGCTAGTAAAATAAGGCTGGGCTCCTAGATAATTTCTATTTTTTATAAAGTCACTCACCGACAAGGCTGAAAGTCCAAACATATATATGCATATAATAAAAGCTATAATATTCACATATTTATTTTTCGATTTTATATCCAATACCCCACACCACCTTTAAATATTTCGGCTCCTTTGGATTTATCTCTATCTTCTCTCTTATTCTCCTGATATGAACTGACACAGTATTTTCTCCATTATAAAAGGTTTCTTCCCAAACTCTTTCATATATTTCTTCAATTGAAAATACCCTTCCCTTATTTTCCATTAAAAGCTCTAATATCTTATATTCAATAGATGTGAGGCTCATTTCTTTTTCTTCCACTGTTACCATTTTTGAGTCTTTATTTAATATAAGTCCACGTACATTTATCTCATTATCGCTTTCTTTGTAATTGCCTAGATTTGTATACCTTCTCAGCCCAGATTTAACTCTAGCTATAAGTTCCATTGGATTAAAAGGCTTTGTTATATAATCATCTGCACCTATATTAAGACCTAGTATTTTATCTGTATCTTCTGATTTAGCTGAAAGCATTATTATTGGAATGTTTTTACTTTCCCTAATTTTAAAGGTAGCTTTAATTCCATCCATTCTTGGCATCATTATATCCATTAATATAAGGTGAATTTCTTGTGCTTTCAAAACCTCCAAGGCTTCTATGCCATCTACAGCATGAAATGCTGTTATCCCTTCGTTTTTTAAATATATTTCAATGGCTTCCCTAATTTCATATTCATCGTCTACAATTAAGACATTAAACTTAGTCATGCTAATCACCCCCTACCTATATTATATATGTTAATGAGAAAACTTTACAATCAAGCCTTTTTCATGAAGAATGCAAAAGCATCTTTATCAAAACCATTGGCTTTAGCTTTAACATTTATATTCCGAATGTGATAAATTTTGCCCTCATAATCTTTTGCTTGATTATCACATATATAGGCATAATCGTAGTTTCCTTCCTTTACCCATTTCATGAATATATAGGTATGAGTTGGAAAGCCCCCTTGTTTTCCATTGGCATCTGTTGTGAAACATATATCGCCTGGCATTAAGTTTTCATAATCCTTTCGTTGTTTAAATCCCTTTTCCGTAAGTAAAGATATAATTTGTTCTGTGTTGCTTGTTTCCGTAGGTACCACAAAATTATTTCTCCTTAACACTTCAGCTATAAAATAAACACAGGTATTTTCTGAACTACCTTTATTTAATGCTATGGCTCTTCCATAGACATCTATTCGATTTCCTTTATCCTCCAGAAAACTATATACATCTTCATTTAAGGTTAAATTTTCTGCTTGTGTATATGGCTTAATATTTGCAGAAAATATTATTACTACACTTGTTATCAATAAAACAATTACAATCAGACTTGCTTTTCTCATTTGATTCCCCCCACCCCAGATAACTAACTATAAATAATTATACATGGTACTTTTTACAAAATACTTATCATAATTCTTACAAATTTATTAAGAAAATCAAAAACCTCTATATTAGTTAACACAAATAAAAAAACACTAAGCAAATGCTAGTGTTTTTTTGTGCGAGTAAGTCTATAAGCCGAGTTCTGTATTAGACAATCATCTATCTAGGCCTATTGTTTCCAATAGGCTCAAGCGATACACCCGAAGGCGGGACGGGCAGTCCCAAAATGCCTTCCTATTCGATCTTGCTCCAGATGGGGTTTACATAGCCGCAAAGTCGCCATTGCGCTGGTGAGCTCTTACCTCGCCTTTCCATCCTTACTAGTATATTCAAAAGTTCAGAAAAACTGAACTTTTAAATACCTTTAGCGGTATATCTCTGTTGCACTTTCCTTAGAGTCGCCTCCACTGGTAGTTAGCCAGCACCCTTGCCCTATGGAGCTCGGACTTTCCTCTCCTGTATTCCTACAGCAGCGATTGTCTGGCTTACTCGCAATAATAATATTATCATAGTTCGACCTATTTGTCGAACTTATTTCTATTTCACAGTTTTTCATGTGCTAATGTAATTTATATACTCTATATTTGTTTACCATTTCTATAACTTTTTTAATACTGTTAAATACCTTTAAAATTCTAATCTATCTTTAATTATTTTTTATTTCAATTTCCTAATAATATTTATTTCCGCTCTGACAGGTGGTTTTGATGAACTATTTCCTCTTTCGGTCACTTTATCTTCTTCAATATTAAGTTCTCTTGCAATTATGGCTTCAACTCTCGATCTACAGAAATTTCCTTGGCAAGTTCCCATCCCTGCTCTTGTTCGTCTTTTAATAGCATCTGTAGAGTTAATCTCTATATTTCTATGAATAGCATCTATAATCTCTGCCTCTGTAACTCCCTCACATATGCATATTATATTCTTTGCTGGATCCTCATCATCAATTTTTCCATGAAAATTATTATCTTTTTTAACTATTATTCCTTTTCTATATGAGATAAAATTATCTTTTTCCACAAGCACTATTCCTGCTTTCACAAGTATCTCTTCTACCATCTCAGCTATAGCTGGGGATGATGTAAGCCCTGGAGAATCTATGCCAGCCACATTTATAAATCTTTTAACTCGGCTTTCCTCAATGATAAAATCCCCCGTATTGCTGCTAGCTCTTATACCTGAAAAAGTAGTTAATGTCTTTCTTACATCAAAATCTGGTATGGATCTTCTAGCTGTTTCTATGACCTCTTTTAAAGTCTCAGTGGTGGTTGCAACATCATCTTTATCACTCATTTCTTCTGAGTTAGGCCCTATCATAAAATTACCATGATAGGTTGTAGTTACTAATATTCCTTTACCTTTATCTGTTGGAACTTGAAAAATAACAGTATTCACTAAGTGACCTTGATCTTTTCCCATCAAAATATATTGACCTTTTTTAGGTATTATTTTAAAATCGTAAATACCTAACATATTAGCTATTTTATCGCTATAGCGACCAGCAGCATTTATAATATATCTTGCCTGAATGCTTTCTTTATTAGTACGTACAATAAATTTTTCTTCAAGGTTTTCAATAGATATTACTTCATTCTCGAGCTTAAGATCTACACCATTTTCCACAGCATTTTCTATTAAGGCAATAGTAAATTCATAAGGGGAGGTAACCCCAACGCTTTTAGCATAAAGTGCTAAGGTTACGTCACTATTTAAATATGGCTCTATTTCTTTTAGTTTGTCTCCTCTGATTATCTCTAAATCATAGCATCCGAGTTTTAGACCATTTTCATAAAGCTCAGTAATTTTCTTCTCATCCTCTTCATTAAATCCAATAACCAAAGCTCCTGTCTTCCTATATCCAAAATTTAGTTCTTCCTGGAGTTTCCTATACATTTTGTTCCCTTTTCCGCATAATTTTCCTTTTAATGTGCCAAACTTAGCAGCATATCCGCCATGAACTATGCCACTATTTGCTTTTGAGGCTCCAGTACCAACATCATCTTCTTTTTCCAAAATACAAATTTTCAAATTAAATCTAGAAAGTTTCCTAGCTATAGCTGCCCCTACTACTCCCGACCCTATAATAATCACGTCATACATAAATATCCCCCTCTGAACATATTATTATTTCTAAAAATTCTCAATAATTAATCTTTGTTAATATTTATTATAATATAAATTCTTATATTATGAAAGATGCTTTCACTCAATTGATACCTTTTCACCATACTCACACTACATTAATAGTTTAAGTTATTTCCATGTTTAAATCCCCTTGTGAGGGGTCCTAAAGGTGAACTTATTGGGACATCGCTGAGGACTAGTAACCCTTAAGACCAGAAAGGATAATATTATTTTTAATTAAAAAAAATCCAGTAGAAACACAAATTACTTGCTTATCTACTAGGATTCTTAATATTAGGGTCAAAAATTTTTAATTTACTTTCCCACAACTATCTCTTACTATAAGTTTTGTAGGTATAACAATTTTTTTAGCTATTTCTCTTTCATCTTTTAACTTTTCAATCATTAAGTCTACAGCAGTCTCACCCATAAACTCCATGTGGATTTTAACAGTAGTTAATGCAGGTACTATAAACTGTGATGTTATATTATCATTATAGGATATTATACTAATGTCTTCTGGTATTTTTAAGCCAGCTTCACTTATAGCTCTGTAGGCCCCTATTGCCATAGAATCATTAGCTATTATATAAGCCGATACATTATTTTTATCTCCTAATGCCTTTTTCATAAGCTCATACCCACTTTGTGGTGTGAATTGACCTATGTACAGATTTTCCTTATAGTCTATGTCCCTAGCATGCATTTCTTCTTTATAGGTTCTGACCCGTCTATCAACAAAAATCTCTTTACCACCATTAATATATTCCACACCACTAATAAAGCCAATATTTTTATGTCCAAGTCCTTCTAAGTATTTTAATATATTGATAGTGGCATACTTTAAATCGCATACTACTGAATCATAGACTTCACTTTCGGGAGAGGAGTCAACAAATACTATATTCTTTGATACTGTTCTAAGCTTTTCTAGCTCCGTAAGACCAAATTTTCCAATAGCTATAATTCCATCTACTTCATTCATATATGTAGTAAAAAATGGGGATAATTTTACTACTTCTATATTTTCACTAGCACATTTTTTCTCTATAGCCATTCTTATTGATAAATAATATGGATCTAGTACTTCTTCTTTTTCAGTGTACCAATTTGCTATGGCTACCTTATAAATACTTTTCTTAATATTTTTTTCTTTCTTTTTAGTATAATCTAGTTCTTCAGCCGCTTCAAATATTCTTTGTTTTGTAGAGTCTGTTACATTTAGAGTATCATCAAAGTTTAATACCCTAGATACAGTAGCGATTGATACCCCAGCTTTACTTGCAATATCTTTTATTGTTGCCATAATTTTCACACTCACTTATTTTTTCTATAGACTATTTATAAATTTATTAAAAGCTTTTATTCCACTTTTATCCCTTTTAAATACTCCAGAATGTTCTAGGACCTCTGAAAACACCATGCCTATTTCCATTTTTAAAATTTCATCTACATTTTTTTCATTTATATCTGAATATTTTTGGACTAATTGCAAGGCCCATTTTTTATGTTTCACAAGCTCTGGACAATTATCTAATTCATTAATGTTATTTTTATTTATTAAATAATAACTAAGTTCTTTTATCTCTGTTTTTAGTCTTGCTGGTAAAACAGCAAGCCCCATAACCTCAATAAGACCAATATTTTCTTTCTTTATATGATGCAATTCTTCATGCGGATGGAAAATCCCATCTGGATGCTCCTCTGAGATTCTATTATTTCTTAGAACTAAATCTATCTCATAAGCATCCCCGCGTCTTCTAGCTATAGGTGTTATTGTGTTATGAGGTATGTCCTCAGTATATGCCATTATATCTACACTTTCATCAGAATAATTCTTCCATTTTTTTAAAATGTGATATGCTAAATCAATTAAAGTTTCACTATCATAACCTTTTATTCTAACAACACTCATAGGCCACTTAACTCTACCAAGAGTTGCTCCCTCAAAGCCGACCACCACAAATTCTTCCTCCACAGGCGCCTTTGCCATAGCAAATTCATAGTTTCCACCTTGGAAATGGTCATGACTTAATATGGATCCTCCAACTATTGGAAGGTCTGCATTAGAGCCTATTATATAATGTGGATATTGCCACACAAAATCAAGTAACCTCTTAAAGGTCTCTTTACATATTTTCATAGGCTCATGCTCACCCTTAAGCACTATACAATGTTCATTATAGTAAACATAAGGAGAATATTGCAAAAACCATTTTTCACTATTTAATTCAACAGGTATAATTCTGTGATTGCCCCTAGCTGGGTGGTTTATCCTACCTGCATAGCCCTCATTTTCTTTGCAAAGTAAACAGGTTGGATATCCACTTGTCTTTAAGTTCTTAGCCATAGCAATTGCTTTAGGATCCTTTTCAGGCTTAGATAAATTAATAGTAATATCAATATCACCATACTCGGTTGCACATTTCCACTTTAAATCCTTTTGCACCCTTTCCCATCTTATATAATTCGAATTAATTGACAATCCATAAAAGTAATCTGTTGCAATACTTGGACTTTCATTATAAAGTTTATTAAATTTTCTTATTATTTCCGATGGCCTTCCTATTAAACAAGCCATAATTTTTGTGTCAAATAAATCTCTAGTAACTATACCATTGTCTTCTATTTTTTCGTTTTCATAAGCCCAATCAGTTATATTATCTAAAATTTGTTGTAATCCATAATCTTTATCTTCAATAATTTCATTTTCAATCTTAATATTTTCAATTTCATCTAGTGATAGTGCTTCTAAAAGCTTATTCTTTGTGTATATTATATCCTCAGGTATTATAAGTTGCTTTTGCAGGGCATAATTAAGTAGATTTTGAACCTCTATAGAAATATTTACTGCCATCTTCCCACCCCTTATTTATCATCGAATCCATTTATATTATTTTTATGAAAATTCCAAGCAGAACCTATTATAGTTTCTATATCTTTAACTTTAGGTTCCCAGCCTAAAATTTCTTTAGCTTTCACACTTGATGCTATAAGCACCGCTGGGTCTCCGGCTCTTCTTTTACATACCTCAGCTACTATATCTTTACCTGTAACAGTTTTTGCTGCATCTATGATTTCCTTTACGCTAAATCCAAACCCATTTCCTAAATTAAACACATCACTGTGATATCCATCTCTAAGCTTGTTAAAAGCCAATATATGAGCATTTATAAGATCTTTCACATATATATAATCTCTTATACACGTGCCATCTTTTGTAGCATAGTCTTCACCAAATATTAATATTTTTTCTCTTTTTCCTAATGGAACTTGTAATACTAAAGGAATAAGATGAGTTTCCGGACTATGATCTTCACCTATTAATCTATTTACATTTGCACCTGCAACATTAAAATACCTTAGTGCAATGAATTTCAATCCATAAGCCTGATCTGACCACTTCATCATTTTTTCCATTGCGAGTTTTGTTTCTCCGTAAGTGTTAGTTGGCTCCGTCTTATCAGTTTCTTCAATAGGTACCCTCTCTGGTTCCCCGTATACTGCAGCTGTTGAAGAGAACACTATCTTCTTAACATCATTTGAAGTCATAGCTTTTAGAAGTACTTCCGTACCATGGACATTGTTGTTATAATACTTTAATGGATTTTCCATACTTTCTCCAACAAGAGAATTAGCAGCAAAATGTATTACTCCTTCAACTTTATTTTCTTTAAATACACTATCCATAAAATCAAAGTCTCTTATATCACCTTCATAAAATTTAGCCTTTGAATGTATTGCAGCTCTGTGTCCAGTTTGAAGATTGTCAACTACTATAACCTCTTCTCCTCTTTCAACTAATTCATACACACAATGTGAACCTATATATCCCGCTCCACCACATACTAATATACTCATCTAATCATCTCCTACATCAATTTTTAAATTTTTAGTTAAGTTTTCTTGCGCCATCACCTATTTGAGCTACATAAAAAATAGCCTCATATCCTATCTTGCTTTTATATTCTTGTCCAACATTTTTAATAAAATCATCAACACATTCATCTTTAACTATACTTACTGTGCATCCACCAAAGCCTGCGCCAGTCATTCTTGATCCTATAACTCCAGATTTGTTCCACGCAATTTCAACTAGTGTATCGAGTTCTATCCCTGTAACTTCATAATCATCTTTTAGTGATACATGTGATGCATTCATTAACTTACCAAATAACTCTATATCTTTACTTTCAAGGGCTTTTACAGCCTTTAAAGTTCTTTGATTCTCATAAATAGCATGCTTTGCTCGCTTTGCGCAAACTGCATCTTT
>Ga0209430_1002046_pt1 | contig 13660 bp, 8 predicted proteins | sample BarGraIncub1133A_FD_184504 | JGI IMG/M metagenome (GOLD analysis project Ga0209430, IMG submission 184504) | Arctic peat soil microbial communities from Barrow, Alaska - Barrow Graham LP Incubations 11-33A (SPAdes) (version 2) | ecosystem: Environmental > Terrestrial > Soil > Wetlands > Peat... | reverse complement strand
AAATAAAAGAGGCGATTTATATCCTCAACCCGTTGGATCAGGCAAATATTATCGAAAGTGAATCCTCCACGTCCGATAGCAGTTACTTGTTCGACTCGCTTATCAGAATGATTGAAAAACGCAAATTTGCTGAAGAGGAAATCCTTAAACTATCAAAAGCAGTGGATCAGAATCCCGCATCGATCTTTATTACAGATCTCAACGGAGATATTGAATATGTAAATCCAAAGTTTTGTAATTTGACGGGATATACAAAGGAAGAAGCAATTGGCAAAAATCCCAGAATATTAAAGTCTGATAACATACCCAAAGAATATTACGCTGAACTTTGGAAAACAATCTTGTCAGGTCATGAATGGCGGGGAGAGCTGCAGAATAAAAAGAAAAACGGAGAGCTTTACTGGGAATCAGCTTTAATATCACCTATCATAAACGAAAATCAGAAGATCACGCATTTTATTGCGATTAAGGAAGACATAACAGAACGGAAACAGGCAGAGACAGAAAGAGTCCGTCAGACAGGATTGATAACCTCATTGCTTGATTCAATCCCCGATATCATTTTTTTTAAAGACACCCAAGGGGTTTATCTCGGTTGCAACCCTCCTTTTGCTGACTTTGTTGGGAAATCAAAAAATGGAATAATAGGCAAAACCGATTATGATCTATTTGACAATGAGACCGCCAGACTATTCAAAAGTTTTGATAATGAAATGCTTCAACAAAAAACATCCCGTCATAATGAAGAATGGATTACCTATCCCGACGGTAGAAAGAAACTTATTGATACACTTAAAACCCCCTATTGGGCAAGCGATGGAAGTCTTATTGGAATCCTTGGAATCAGCCGGGATATTACCAAAAGAAAAGAAGCCGAAGATGCATTGCAACTTAGCAGCGAAAAATGGGAAGCCATTATAGCTGCCTCACCCGATGGAATCGGGATTGTATCGTTAGACGGGACGGTAATATATGCCTCCGATAAGTTAGCGGTGATGTATGGCTTTCCGGCCGACCAAAAAAATTCAATCATCGGTCAGTCCATCTTTCGTTTTACCGACCCTTCAAATCACGCGATTTTAAAAGAGAATATATTTAAGTTGCTCGCAAGCGAAGGCAGTTCAAATATTACAGAATACCAGACGGTGAGAACTGACAACACCAGAATATATGTTGACACAAACTCAACCGTTTTATATGATTCGAAAGGTAATCCTGCAAGTATTCTTTTTATCCAACGGGATGTTACCAAACGTAAAAATACTGAAGAGGCATTAAACAACGAACGTGCGCTTTTCAGAACCATCATCGATCTGATTCCGGATGCAGTTTATGTGAAAGATATTGAAGGGCGTAAAATATTAGCCAATCCAAAAGAAGTTCAATTTGCCGGAAAAAACACCGAAGATGATATCATAGGTACGACCGATTTTAATTTATATCCCGACGCTGATGCCGAACGGTCTTTATCGGAAGATCAAATGGTGCTTCAGTCCGGAAAATCTATTCTGGATATTGAAGGAACGCTCACCGATAAGGATGGTACCTTGCATTGGCTTTTGGTATCCAAAGTACCACTGCACGACATGCATAGGAAAATCACTGGTTTAGTAGGTGTAACACGAGATATTACAGAACAGAAGAAATCAGAAGAAGCACTCTTAATTGCCATGAAGGAGGCAGATCAGGCAAGCAAAGCCAAATCTGAATTTCTCGCCAACATGAGCCACGAAATACGTACACCACTCAATGGCGTTATCGGTTTCACCGACCTGCTGCTTAAAACACCCTTGAATAAAATCCAGCAACAGTATGCTGAAAATGCGAATACCTCGGGTCATTCATTGCTGGGAATCATCAATGATATTCTGGACTTCTCGAAAATTGAAGCTGGGAAAATGGAGCTTGATTTCATCAAAACCGATGTTATTGAACTTGTAGAACAAACATCCGACATTATTAAGTACCATGCCTCACAAAATGGACTGGAACTCTTATTGAATATTCAGGTTGATTTGCCACGTTTTATAGTAACCGATTCCACGAGGTTAAAGCAGATACTGGTTAACCTTTTAAGCAATGCCGTGAAATTCACCGAATCAGGAGAAGTAGAATTGAAAGTGACCTTTACAAAAAAAGATGAAATCACAGGTGCATTTACCTTCTCTGTCCGGGATACCGGAATTGGGATTAATGAAGAACAGCAGAAAAAACTATTTAAAGCATTTTCGCAGGCCGATTCGTCAACAACCCGAAAATTTGGAGGAACGGGACTTGGACTTGCGATTTCACATGTCCTCGCCGAAAAAATGGGAAGTAAAATTGAAATTCAAAGTGAACCTGGAAACGGTTCCATTTTCTTTTTTACGATTGAAACAGAATTTGAGGATGGCGAGAAACTGCATGCCAATAGTCTCACCGGAATCAACCGTATTCTGGTGATTGACGACAATGCCAATAACCGGATGATCCTTGAACACACCTTCAACTATTGGGGTATCGAATTTGTTGGCGTCGACAATGGCCTTTCAGCACTCGGGTTAATTGAAAAGTCAAAACCGTTTGATGTAATTATCGTTGATTATCACATGCCTTTTCTTAACGGACTCGACACCATCAAAAAGATAAGGGAACAGCTGGAAATGTCGCCCGAAAAGCATCCTGTTATTTTGCTCCACAGTTCGTCGGATGATATTGCGATCTTTGAAGAGTGTAAGCGGCTTGGCGTAAGGTTTAATCTTACAAAACCGGTGAAGTCGCAGGAGCTTTTGCATTACCTGAAAAACATTCACACGCAACCGGCTACAGCAATAAAAGAAAACGAAAACGCCTCCATTATTGAAACTAAGAAATTTGCAAATGATTTTTCGCCGGTTATTCTTGTTGCTGAAGATGTGTTTTTAAATATGTTACTGGTAAAAACCATCATCAGGCAAATAATTCCAAACGTTACAATTCTGGAGGCTAAAACCGGAATCGAAGCTTATGAAACTGCACTTACAAAAAATCCGGATTTAATACTGATGGATGTGCAGATGCCGCAGATGTCGGGAATTGAGGCAACGGTAAAAATACGAAAGAATGAAGAAGGGACTGCGAACCATGTTTCAATTGTCGCATTAACTGCCGGAGCAGTAAAAGGAGAAAAGGAGAAATGCCTCGAAGCCGGAATGAATGACTTTATAACCAAACCAATTGACCAGGTTAGGTTGCGTACAATACTGGAAAAATACCTGACCCCTGGTGATCCTCAAACCGAAACTTCAACTGTTGTGGTTAATCCCGGTAATGTCGGTCAGCATTTCGATAAAGAAACATTTTTGGAAAACATCGGAAATAGTCAGGTCATTTACGATGAATTAATTGAAGTTGTTCCGGAGCAATTTGCTATTGACTTTGGAATGCTTGAGAAGGCAGTCAAAGAGCAAAATCTGGCTGATTTTAAAAAGGCAACTCATTCCATCAAGGGTGCGTCCTTAAATATGTGCTTTATAAAACTCGCAGAATTGGCAAAAGAAATCGAATTAAATATTGATGAAACGCCAGTCGAAAATCTCAATTTGCCATTTAATGAAATGGCTTCCGAATGGAGACACATTCAGTTGATCTTAAAAGGCATGGATGCTTAAGAGTCGTTTTAAAGTGAAGTCATGTCCGGATTAACTTTCTTGCCGCCAGATTGACCTGGGACCCATCCGGATTAACTTTCCTGCCGCCAGATTGACTGGGGACCCGACCGGATTAACTTTCTTGCCGCCAGATTGGCTGGGGACCCGTCCGGATTAACTTTCTTGCCGCCAGATTAACCGGGGACCCGACAAGATTGAACCAGACAAGGAAAAAATCTTAGCAGAACGGCATTCCCAACCAAAAGGAAGGTGAGAATCTTACCAAGTCAGTCTTTTGTGACATGGTAGCCCTTCAAAAATTGAACTGTCACCAGAACTTGTAATTTATCTTTTATTATTCCTTAACTTTGGGTCGTTGCAGCAATGCAACTCATTTGACAATGATTCAAGCTGCCGGCAACGGAGACGCACCGAAGCCGGCGGCTTTTTATTACTTCATGAATGTAGGATACGAATAGATAATTAACTGTTTTAAGGAATAGATCTTATTCCTTTTCAACCGAACGCATTGTAATTATTTCCTTGTATAAAACAGTTACTGCGTTTCCCATTCTCTTTGCAGGTTTCCAATCAGGGATTTGAGTCAGAATTTGTTCAACTGCTGTATTTATTTCAGGATAATCACAGCCTTTGATAATATGACCATCAGTGGCTTTTCCATTTTTATCTATTACGAAGCTATAAGTGATTTGACATTCCCAACTTTTGGGTTTACCTTCACTAAAATGCATTAATTGGTTTTGCATCCAAATACCCCAATTCCCATTGGAAAACTTGGCTGATTCAGTTACATCACCTGCCGGGCAAATTATTCCATCAGATTTTTTAAGTGTCGACTGATTTACATGATAAACTTCTGCATTTTCAAGTGCCTCTCTAATTTCATCAACACGGCTATGAGAAATTGAGTTATCAACGAAAAGAAGGATATCTCTTCCCGGATAATTTTTCTGATATAATTTCGCTTTTTCAATAAACTCCTCCAAAGAGTATAATTTATCAGAAACAAAAATACCTTCTTTCCTGATCTCAATATTGAAAGGCGGAGGTGGAGGAGGAGGTGGTATTTTTTTATCCTGACTGACAACAGCAGAATCTAATGAAACCGCATTATCAATTTCACTTATCTGTCCGACAGTTTTTTGCGGCAATGCCTTCTCCAAAGATATTAAGGCATTCCTTTCAGGAGGCACATTTTGGCCCGTTCTGCCGAAAGCCATCAGCAACAGGGCGAGCATTGGGATAAAGGCCGCCGCCATCCATCTCCACGCTTTTTGAGATTTCTGTTTGTTCATCATAACAATACGATTTTTAATTTGACAATGATTAAAACTGTTTGCAAGTGCGAACTTTTGATGGCCCACACATTTTTGAATAATTAATAGCTGATATTTAGTTGCATCGATGCCGTTGTTAAGGGTACTATCGTCCGCCTGAAATTCGTGAACAGCTTTTAAGTCCCTGATCAGATAATATATAACCGGATTAAACCAATAAACGATTTTGACCACTTCCAGAAAAAGTAAATCATAAAAATGGACATGCCTGATGTGTGCCTTTTCGTGTGTTAAAATGGTTTCTCCGTTGGTGTCGAAATCACTTTTCGAAATAAACAGGTATCTTCCAAATGAGAAAGCCGGGATATCATCCTGTGCGATGTGCAGCCAGTACCCATCGTTGTTTATTACAGGTACTTTACGAAAAAGAATAAGGATGTGCAGAAACCCGATAAGTGAAGCCAGGAAGGCCACGAATAATCCGGATAGATAGGTCATTTGCAGTAACTTTGGCCAGGATATTGCAAACTTCAGGGATGTTGTTTCCACCGGCTGACCAACCACTTCGTTCTCCGTTGCGATCACCGCTGCTGGCAATTTTGTGTCGTCTACATCAAATTGGTTCGCAATTGGAGGCAATTGAAATGAAATTGCAGGTTGTAGTGCTTGCGGTAAATGAACGAGTGGTATAACTATGGAGAACATAACGATAGAAAGCAGGATCACCCGGTTCAACTGAAAGAAAGTAAGTTTCCGCATCAGCGTCCTAAAAACAAGATAAAGCACACTCATACATAGTGTTGACTTCAATAGATATAACAGGATCTCACCCATGATCTTCGTTTTTATTGATTTCAACCTGGCGGATCAATGCTTTAATCTCTTCGACAGAGATTTTTTCTTCTTCTACAAACATCGATACAACCGATGAATAAGACTTGTCGAAATACTTACTCACCAAATTTTTGATTGTGTATTTGCTGAACTCATCACGCGAAATGATTGCAAAATAGCGGTAGGTATTCCCGAATTGCTCATGCCCGACAAAGCCTTTCTCCTCAAGACCTCTTACAATTGTGGAAATTGTATTGTAGTGTGGTTTAGGTTCTGGTAGTTGGTCAATAATATCCTTTACGAAAACCGACTCTTTCTGCCAAAATAGATCCATGATCTCCTCTTCCCTGTTTGTTAAATGTTTCACAAGCGAATTTTTAAGTTTTTTAATAGCCTCGTGGAACTTTCAGGAATAGGCGGCAGAGGGTTAATCAGATTTACAATTGCAAAGAGATTCCATCCATAACTCTTATTCCGCAATCATGAAAGTTTCATGATATAATAATCTTTCAACAAAGGAAACTATATTTTTTAGTTTTGCAACTATATTTAGTAGTTTATTTACTGCATTTTTTAGTTGTTATTTCGAACAGGAGATTTTTGCAGAATTACAAATACACATATTACTACATATCAATACTATAAAAATATACTTGGCTTTTATTTTTGAAATCTTTGTCATGGATCTTGTATATGCTATGGGTGAAAATCGATAGAACTGGGATTGCATAGATTTTTTTCTTACTACCGCATACGCAATAGGCCTGCCTACATATTAATTTCAAATCCTTCTGATCAGCCATCAAAATATGATATATTTGAAATTCAAAGTTCATAACCCCAATATTTTGTGAAATTCATTTTATATATCCTGTTGTTTCAATGCCTGATAATTTGCCTGTTCAATGAAACTGTCAACGGACAGGCACCAGAAAATCAGGCAAAGAAAGCGCTTCGTATCGTTAAAAGAAACGTTATTATACTGGATAGCATCCACCAATTACTCGTTGTTTTTAATGAAATGCCTGAACAAAATTCAGCGGTACTGGTAGCGATGGAGAAGAAAAATAAACATTGGCAGGTGATTTCTGCCCCGATGCCTGTGGGAATCGGACGCAAAGGCTTCGCTACACCTCATGCAAAGCGCGAAGGTGATCAACTCTCTCCTACCGGATTTTTTCGTCTGGGACAATTGTTTTGCTACGATAAGGTCGTCAATACAAGGATGCCGTTTATTCAGACAACATCGGAAGACAAATGGATTGACGATCCCAATTCAGCAGATTATAACCGGCACATCAGGGGTGAAACTACAGCAAAATCCTACGAAAACTTAAAAATTCGCAGCGATGAATATAAATATTGCATGGCGATCGAGTACAATACTCATCCGGTTGTGAAAGGTATGGGAAGTGCTATTTTTCTTCATCTGAGCGAAGGAGAAAAGCCAAATCCAAGTGCCGGCTGTGTTGTCATCACCCAAAAAGATATGGAAGGGCTGTTAAAATGGATGAACCCGGAATCGAAACCTTCGATTCTGATGGGTAATGAAAAGATTTTAATGGCTGGGCTAAAATGAAGCATCGGCCATTTGATTATAAATTTCCCTTAATGGCATTGATTAAACCTTCTTTCTGAAATCCAATATTTGCATAAACAATTTTTCCTGCCCTGTTGATTAGAAAAACTGTCGGTCCTGCATAGACTCCATATTTCAAAGCTATGTTTTTGCCTGAGTAGAGTGTGGGGTATTTAATTTCCGCTTTAGCGATATAGTCGCTAAGGCCCAAGCTATCTGGCCGTTGAAATTCTACTCCATATACCAACAACCCTTTATTTTTATAAGTTTCCTGGATTTCATTAATAGCAGGAATGGCTTGAACACAACCGGTGCAGTAAGGAAACCAGAACTCAAGCATGATCAATTTTGCTTTTAATTGCGACAGACGCACGGAATCACCTTTCATTGAGGGCAATGTCCAGTTGATCGCTTTAGTCCCGATATATGAATTATTCTTAAATGATTTCTCATTTTGTTGAACTGCATTATACTCCTCAGTTGTATATTTCTGAAAGTTCTTGTCGCGCAAAGAATAATCGAATACCGAATCGGCCATAGTGGCTGAAAAGTTGAGATTATTATGAGACACAATCCACTCGGGTGATTTTTCGTTTGAGAGACTGATAAATTGTTTGGGAAAGTAGTTTCCTTTATCTATGATTAAGAGAAATTTACGGTTTCTACTTTTTACAAGATGTAACTTTCCGGTTAACATATCGATGTTTTTTCGATGCATATTAATCGCAAACTGGTAGCATTCGGTATTGTTTATTAGCGTATCTGCTGATTTGGAAATAATTATTGAAGTATCGTTTAAAAGTTGAGGCAACAGACTTCGCAGATTTTGCATTGAAAAATAAAGATATGGCCATAGTAAATCGTCATATGACTTAACTGGCCAGTACTTCAGTCGATTTTCATCCTTAAATGAAGAAAAAGCAGTTGAACCATTAAATCCATAATCTCCTTGTTCATCTGAAATAAGATATTTAGCCCCAATTATTGTATCTGTACTGCTGAAATCGAAGAAAGCTAAAGCAGAGTGGCTCTTTCCCAATTTTCCATCCATAGGATTGAAATTTCTAAATTCAGCCTGGTATTCGATGGTTTTCAAATTCTTCAGGTTTTCACTCACCTTATTTAAAATGTATTGATCCGACTGTGCACATCCGGTTATTAGAACAGCTAGGATAATAAACGAGGAGATCATTCTTCGTTTCATAAGTTTTAGTTTTAGCAATGGTGTGGTTTTATATTGCCATCAAAGATAGTTCTTTAATAAGATTAGGATGCCTAACAATTATTTTATTAAGAAGAATATCGGATCAGAGGTGAATCACGGTAAAATGATTTGAAGGGACAGGGTGAATGTTTATGTCCTGAAGATTTACCCGCTCACTATAAATTATTTAGCCCTACTTACCCGATCTACCAAATAAACAATCGATTGATGTGAAATACCAGAATGAAGACTCAGCCCTATTTCGCAGGTGCGGCTCGTTGAATAGCCATTTTTAATACCTTCCGGCAGCTGAGATTTCAGGTTTCTCAATCCGTATTCGTTAAGTTCCGGGAAAGAGAAACCACGGTCGCCGGCAAAACCACAGCAATTGGTTTCGGGAACCACAACTTTAGCTGCGCACATTTCGGCAAGTTCGACCAGTTTATCTTCCAATCCCATTTTCTTCATACTGCAAACGGGGAAAACGGTGATGGTCTCGTTAATAGGCGTAATATCAAGATATGGCAATAAATAATCTAAAATGAACTCAACAGGTTCGTACAGTTTAAGCGCAGGCTCCATATTCTCCTTCATCGTATAAAGGCAGGGACTCATATCGCAAAGGACCGGGTACTTTCCGTCCTCACTCGCATTGATCAGCGCAGCCTCCAACTCATTCGATTTCTTGGTTCCCGCTTCTGTATAACCCTTGCTCGAAAAAGCCATCCCGCAACAAAGCGAGTTCAGATTTTCGGGATAAATCACCTCGTAACCACCCTTGTTTAAAAGCTGTACCATTTTCTCCGAAAGCTGCTTCTCAGTACGATGCTCTTTCGAAACACCCATCGCACGGTTGATGCACGATGGAAAATAAACCACCTTACGTGAATTGTCAGATTCCTGAATCCTATTTAGATCAATCTCTTTTGAACCTAAAGGCATATATTGGTTCCAAAGCGGAATCCGGTTTCCGGACAAGGTTCTCATTCCTCCGGAAATACCTTTCATTACAGAAGTTCCCAACATCGAATGGAAAAACCCGACGACCGAAAGCGCTGTTCTCGCAGCAGAAGTAATGCCGCTCATCCGGTCGGCAATCCAGACAGCCCGGTTTTGTCCGGAACCAATTTCTTCCGTCCGAAGCGATTTGATGAGCTTACCCGTATCGATCATAACCGGGCAACTTGTGGCGCACAACCCGTCTGTCGCGCATGTTTCGTTCCCTTCATATTTAAAATCTTTTGCCAATGAAGCCAGGATATGCGGTTCCTGACCACTCTTACGCAGGCTTGACATTTCGCGGTAAACGACAATCCGCTGGCGTGGTGTGAGCGTTAATTCGGCAGATACACAGGTTGGTTCGCAGAACCCGCACTCAATACATTTATCAATCTTTTCGCTCGCTGCAGGTATTGGTTTCAGGTTTTTCAGATGCGCATCAGGATCAGCATTTAAAATCACCCCTGGATTAAGCAAGTTTTGCGGATCGAAAATATTTTTGATCTGCTTGATCAGTTCGAAAGCTTCTCTCCCCCACTCCATCTCCACGAATGGCGCCATATTCCGTCCCGTTCCATGTTCGGCCTTCAACGAACCATCGTATTTTGCGACCACCAGTTGGGCTACATCCGCCATAAATTGGCGATAACGGTCAATTTCGCTTTGCAAACCGAAATCCTGGGTAAAGACAAAATGGAGGTTTCCTTCCAGGGCATGACCGAAAATTACCGCTTCGTGATAGCCCCATTTTTCGAAGAGCAGGTGAAGGTCGAGTGTCGCTTCTGCAAGTCGTGGAACCGGGAAAGCAACATCTTCGATAATTACGGTAGTACCTGTTTTGCGCATCGCCCCGACTGAAGGAAAGAGCCCTTTACGGATTTTCCAAAGCAGCGCATATTCTGAAGGAATAGCTGTAAATTGAACAGGGATTTCAGATGAAATCGACTGAATCGTATTGAGAATGATGGCAATCTGTTCATCGAGTTTCGATTGCGAAAGCGCTCGTGTTTCAACAAGAATTGCGCTGGCAGTAGCGCTCAACGTTTTGAGATACTCCGGCATCCCTACATGATCTTCGACAGATCGTAATCCTGCCCGGTCCATGATTTCTACGGCAGAAACGGGTGCCGACTTCAACAATGAAACGGCATTGCACGCTTTTTCAATAGTGGGAAAAATCATCAATGAACTTGCCCTGTAAGGATGTTCCACCACCGTTTTATAACTGATTTCTGCGATAAACCCCAGCGTCCCCTCCGACCCAATCATTAAATGTTCAATCACATCAAACGGATCTGAAAAATCAACGAGTGAATTAAGACTGTACCCCGTTGTATTCTTCATTTTGAACTTCCGGGCAATCCTACTCGCAAGGGGTTCATTTTCCTTAACAGATGTCACAATTTCGGAAATATCCCGGATCAATTGCGGATGCGTTTGGCGAAATTGCACCTTGCTTTCTGAATCGGCTGTATCAAGCAGCGTTCCATCGACAAAAATGATGCGCATGCTGTCCACCGTCTTATATGAGTTTTCAGCGGTTCCACAGCACATTCCACTTGCATTGTTTGCTGCAATTCCACCAATCATTGCGGCATTAATCGATGCAGGATCCGGTCCAATTTTCCGTCCATAAGGTGCCAGCAATGCATTTACACGCTCTCCTGTCAACCCAGGTTGAAGCTTGATTTTAAATCCATTATCTGAAATATGAAATTTCTTCCAGTGATTCCCAGCGATGATCAGTACCGAATCGGAAATTGCCTGTCCCGAAAGACTTGTACCAGCAGCGCGAAACGTTACAGGAATGGATAGTTTTGAACTTTCCTTCAAAATAAGCATAACCTCCTGCTCATCTTTTGCCTTTATGACCAATTTAGGGATAAGCCTGTAGAAACTGGCATCAGTCCCGTAGGCAAGCAAGTGAATGGGGTCGTGATAAATTCGTTTTGGATCGATGACTCCAGCAAGTTGCTGATAAAGAGTTTTATGTTTTCCAGTGAGCATGTTAATATTTACTGAATTAGTCAGGAGTAAAAATACATAAATATATTGGCCGCCAGCGCAAAAACGCCTAAATGAAGTGCAACATTGAAAACCCAAAAGCATTATTTAACTTCATCATTCAAATAAAAAAACGTCAAAATATGAGTGAAAAGCTTAGTTTTGTTGTATTACTGGTTGATGGTTCGCGTTAAACCATTTATCATGATAAAACTTACCTGATGAATTGTGCTAAAAAAATGAAAAAAACGGCTCCGTCTTTTTTCCTAATATTGGTATTAATAACCACTTTCGCATGTGCCAGTGAAATACCTCGGGATAACCAGCCAGTCAAAACATTTGCCAATCCGGTGTGGGATGGCGCTGATCCATGGATGTACAAACACGGGAACGACTATATTTATTGTTATTCGGCTAATAACTCGATTGTTCTATCCAAGTCGAAGTCAATGATCCGGAAGGGTGAATTGAAAACCATCTGGAAAGCTCCGGTTTCGGGATGGAACAAAAATTGCGTATGGGCTCCTGAAATTCACTTTGTCGATGGTCATTGGTATGTTTATTATGCGGCTGGTGAATCGGGACCTCCTTTTATCCACCAACGCTCTGGAGTTCTTCAATCTAAGACCGATGATGTATTCAGTGAATATGATGATATGGGCCTCTTGTACACGGGTGATAATCCAGAAGATCCATCCTCCAACGTTTGGGCAATCGACATGACGGTTCTTGAACACAAAGGTAAACGCTATGCAATCTGGTCGGGCTGGATTAAAAATGAAACAACCGATGCTACACAACAATATCTGTATATTTCGGAAATGGAAAATCCATATAAAATGAAAGGGAACCGGGTGAAAATATCCTCGCCGGTTGAGGGTTGGGAGACAGGAGGTCCGTTGAATTTAAACGAAGGTCCCGAAATTCTAAAGAAGGATGATAAAGTATTCATCATCTATTCGTGCCGTGAATCGTGGCTGGTTGATTACCGGCTTGGAATGCTACAATTGATTAATCCGGATGGGAATTTATTGGATCCGGAAAATTGGAAAAAGATGGGTCCTGTGTTCACAGGAAATCCCCAGGTTTATGGTGTTGGTCATTGCTCATTTGTAAAATCATCCGACAATACAGAAGACTGGATTATTTACCATTCGAAGAAAAGCATAAAGCCTGGTTGGGAACGGGATGTGAGGATGCAACCATTCACCTGGAATACAGATGGAACACCTCACTTCGGCACACCAGTTCCGGCAGGTGAACAACTAAATATTCCGTCAGGTGAGATTGAATAAAGTGCCTGGAAATATTTGTAATTTTAATTTTTGAATTTATTATTAAACTGAAAATAAACTTTAACGAATGAAGAAACACCTTTTATTCCTTGTCCTTGCCGGATCACTGGCTTTTACTTCCTGCCAGGAAAAGCAGGTTGCAAAAACATCAAATGTGCGTTGGGGAGTTGAAAAAGCCCAAAAATGGGGAACTGATAACGGCTGGCTTCGTGGAAGCAATTTTAATCCGAGTACTGCTATCAATCAACTGGAAACCTGGCAGGCTGAATCGTTTGATACAACAACGATTGATAGGGAACTTGGCTGGGCACAAGGAATAGGGATGAACGTAATGCGTGTATACCTACACCATCTTGCATGGGAAATTGATAAAGATGGTTTCAAAAAGCGGATGGATACTTATATGACCATTGCCAACAAGCATGGAATCAAAACAGTGTTTGTCTTTTTCGACGACTGCTGGAATCCTACCTACCAGGCAGGTAAACAACCGGATCCAAAACCGGGCGTTCACAATTCGGGCTGGGTACGCGATCCGGGCGATTTGCTTTATTCAGATACTACGCTGATTAAAACGCTGGAAGCCTATGTGAAAGATGTATTAAACACTTTTAAGGACGATAAGCGTATTGCCATCTGGGATTTGTACAATGAGCCAGGTAATTCAGGTTACGGAAACAAGTCCTTACCCTTACTCGAAAAAGTTTTCCAGTGGGGTCGCGATGTCAATCCTTCACAACCTTTATCCTCAGGAGTTTGGAATTTAAGTTTGAAAGAACTCAACAAATTTCAGGTCGAAAATTCGGATATCATCACTTATCACAATTACGAGAATCCTG
>Ga0209430_1002045_pt1 | contig 13672 bp, 8 predicted proteins | sample BarGraIncub1133A_FD_184504 | JGI IMG/M metagenome (GOLD analysis project Ga0209430, IMG submission 184504) | Arctic peat soil microbial communities from Barrow, Alaska - Barrow Graham LP Incubations 11-33A (SPAdes) (version 2) | ecosystem: Environmental > Terrestrial > Soil > Wetlands > Peat... | reverse complement strand
GTAATGGATTTCTGACAAACAAAAAGCCAGCATCCCCTAGAGGCTGTAGGCTTATCGTTTGGAGCCGATTAACGGATTCGAACCGTTGACCTGCTGATTACAAAAAATAGGAAGGGCTGTTTGGGGCGTTGGGTGGTTTGCTGTAGATGGCTGCAAACAGGGCGTTTGCAGGGTTTTTGCTAGGGTATCTTTTGGTGGTTATTTGTGAGTTTGAACATAAATTATGTTCAAATTATGTTCAAACCAAGTTGGTGTAGCCGAGCGGTAACTTTCACACAAATTGCAATTTGCTAAGGTGATTTTCAGAATACGTCGTACGATGCGTTCTGGACAGCCTTTTTTTCGATGAATTTAATTAGAAAAAATCCGATTACACAATATGCAAGACCCGTAAGCAATTCGCCAACAAGTAGAATGTAAAATCTGATCCAATTCATTTCACCAAATAACATATCAGCAACCTGAATGCTTTTAACAAGGGGAAGTAAGTAGGTAAGCTTCTGAATAACGACGGGAAACTGTGTTACTGGAAAGTTAGCTCCAAAAAAAAGAATCAGAAGGCACTCAGAGAGATTTAAAATAAAATGCTGGTCTTATTTTATTAACATCGTGGTCCTCTACGCATTAACACAGCGGCTCCGCCGCACCGAAATATACAGTTGTTTTTATAAAACAGTAAATTTAAGAACAAATTCACTATTTAAGAACTCACTAATCTATAAATTGAGAACTTTTTAATTGTATGAGAAATTGTATATTTCTATTGATCGTGGCAGCATTAACATATAGAAGCAAATGCGACGTTGTTGATAAATCACTGTGCTGGTGGCATAAAAAATTAAAGTGAGGATGAAATTCATTGATGATAGCAAAAAAATTTTTAAGCTCGCGGAAATATAAAAAGAGTATTCAGTTAACTATTTTAGCTCTTCCGGCTATAATATTGTTGCTGGTATTCTCTTACCTTCCTATGGCAGGTGTTTTTATTGCTTTCAAAAAAATCAATTATGTTCAAGGTATTTTTAATAGTCCATGGGTAGGTTTTGAAAATTTCAAATTCTTTTTTTCATCTAATGATGCATGGTTGGTAACTAGAAATACGCTTGCTTACAATATAGCATTTATATCAATAGGGACAGCACTTTCTGTTCTATTTGCTATTCTATTAAATGAAGTTACAAGAGTAAAGCTTGTAAAAATATATCAGACGGTATTTTTCTTTCCATACTTTTTCTCATGGATTATTGTTGCATATATGGTGTATTCGTTCATAGGTCCCTATGGTGTTATTACATCTGTAATGGATAAGATTGGGATGGGATCTTTCAATTTTTATACAGAAACATGGATCTGGCCTGGATTGCTAGTGCTTATAAATATATGGAAAGGTCTGGGATATACAAGCATTATATTTTACGCAGGGATTATGGGAATATCTAACGAGTATTATGAAGCAGCAGCAATTGACGGAGCTACAAGGCTACAAATGATAAAAAGTATTACTTTACCTTTACTGACACCGTTGATTACCATCATGACTCTTATATCTGTAGGGAAAATCTTTTATGCGGACTTTGGATTGTTTTTCTTTATTCCACGTGAAGTTGGGCAGCTGTTTCCAGTAACACAGGTTATTGATACTTATGTTTACCGCATGCTAAGGGGATCGGGTGATATAGGAATGTCTTCTGCTGTGGGCTTGTTTCAGTCTACAATGGGTTTCTTACTGGTTTTGGTAAGTAATCACATAGTAAAAAAAGTTAACCCAGAAAATAAAATATTCTAAATCTACATTGAGGGGAACTAATTGTGAAAAAGAAAGTATTACCACAAATAGCAATAAACACAGTTTTTATTATATTTGGGATAGCATGCATTTTCCCTTTGCTTGCAATGATATCCGTCTCATTAAGCAATGAAACAGATATTATTAAAAATGGATATAGACTTATACCCAAAACATTTGATTTTTCAGCATATATCTATGTTTTATATAAGCCTATTCAAATTTTAAATGCCTATAAAGTGTCTTTGTTTGTAAGTATATTTGGAACAGTAGCATCCGTCTTGGTTGTATCAGGAATTGCATACACTCTGTCACGTAATGATTATAAGTTTAAAAATCCGTTGAGCTTCTTTGTGTTCTTTACTATGCTCTTTAATGGGGGCTTGGTACCATCTTATATTTTAATTAGTAACTATCTACATTTAAAAAATACAATATGGGTGCTTATTCTTCCATATATGGCATGTCCTTGGTTTATTCTTATTCTGCGTACTTTTATGCAGAAGATTCCCGTGGCCATTATTGAATCGTGTACGATGGATGGTGCAAGCGAATATAGGATATTCTTTCAAATAATTTTGCCTTTGTCAAAGCCTGGACTGGCAACTGTGGGACTTTTTACACTTCTACAGTATTGGAATGACTGGTGGCTTAGTATGCTTTACATTGATAAAGAAAGTCTTGTACCGTTGCAATATATGCTGTACAGGATGATGAAAAATATAGATTATCTCACCAGCTCAAGTAACATGATGCCACCGGGAATGAAGGCTGCGAGTTTGCCTTCTGAATCCGCACGAATGGCAATGGCTTTACTTGCAGTAGGACCTATGCTATTTGTATTTCCATTCTTTCAGAAATACTTTATTAAGGGACTAACCGTTGGCGCGGTAAAGGAATAGCTTTGTTATGGATAACATCCATTATAAAGAATATTTTTAGAGGATTCGATTATCGCTGTCAGATTCGAGATGTATTCACCAATACGGTTCTGGCTTCGAGTCAGGCTGGGAACATGAAGAAGGAGGTGGTTTTGCAAATACTAAATGCTGCTCAGGATCGTTGGCACTTGCCAGTAACCGTTATCTTTCACAGCGACCAAGAAACAAGTAACACAGCCGATGATGTAATGACACAGGTATCTATCCGACCCGCAAATCCGCCCGCTGAGCCATCTTCGAATATATTGAGGTCTTATACAGCCGACGCCGGGTACATGAACGACTGGGCAACCAAAGCCCTCTCAATTTTCTAAACGCCTGGCAACAACCAAGAAAAATGAGGAGGAAGAGCAATGAAAAGGTTTATGGCTATTCTATTAACAGCTGCATTATCAGCGGGAATACTCGCCGGATGCGGAACAAACACGACTTCATCCAGTACATCAGCCACGGGGGAAACAACGAAAGCTGCGGCAGGGGCCACCACGACAGCAGCAGATACAACAGCCGCAGCAAAACTAGAACCAGTAAAACTAACCTGGTATTTTCCAGGGAACTTCCCACAGGTTGATCAAGATCTCGTTTTTGCGGAAGTTAACAAGATATTAAAAGAAAAAATAAATTGTACAGTAGATTTTAAACCATGTACCTTTGGTGAGTATGACCAGAAGATGCAGGTAGTAATTGCATCAGGAGAGGATTATGACATTTGCTTCACATCTAGTTGGACCAACAACTATTCTCAGAATGTAGCCAAAGGTGCATTTTTACCATTAGATGATTTACTGGTAAAAGATGCACCACAAACATTAGCAAATGTATCACAGGATATGTGGTCAGCAGCAAAAGTTCAAGGAAAGATTTACGCAGTGATTAATCAGCAAATCTCTGCAAGAACGCCTTCAGTGCAGTTCCCTAAAGCATTGGTGGAGAAATATAATTTTGATTTGAACAGTATCAATGGCAAAATAGGACCTAATACACTGAGTCTTTTGGAACCCTACCTTGCGGCAGTAAATAAGGATGATCCGACGAAAGGATTTATTGGACAAATTTCACAATTGGGCGGCGAATTCTTTGGATATGAATTAATTGGCGGATGGCAAAATCCAGGAGCAGTTGCGTTCTCAGATGCAAGCATGAAGGTGGTAAATTTTTATGAAACGCCTGAATTTAAGGCATATGCTCAAACAATGAGAGACTGGAATGCAAAGGGATATCAGAACTCAAAAGTTCGTATATCCCAAAAGACGGATGAGTGGTCAGATGCTAAAGCTGGAAAATGGTCAGTGTATATTGGCAGCACATTCCAGCCGGGTGGTGATGTAGGAGCCTCTGCACAAGCTGGAGAACCTTATGAATGCATTGCATCGGGTACACCTTATTTAACCACGGGTGGCATTACCGCAACAATGCAGGCAATCAACAGAAATTCCAAGAATCCGGAAAGAGCTATGATGCTTCTTGAATTGCTCAACACCGATAAAGAACTTTTCAATTTGTTGAATTCCGGAATTAAAGACAAGCATTATACTATTGACAGTGACGGTTTCCTGGTGAAAGAAGGAGACGCAGCTCTGGCTTATTATCCTAATGTAAATTGGATGTTTGCATCCAATTACCTTGCATATCCGCCAAAAGGTGGACCGATTGACGTATGGGAACAGCAGAAAGCAATTAATAATTCTTCAACACCGTCAAATCTTTTAGGTTTCAGCTTTGATGCCGAACCGGTAAAAGATGAAATCGGGAAATGCGCTGCTGTTGTGGATGAATACTATCGGGGTATAGAGCTTGGTGTTGCCGATGAAGCAAAGTACAATGAATTTATTGGGAAACTCAAAACGGCAGGTGCCGACAAGATAGTTGCAGAGATGCAAAAACAGATCGATGCATGGAAGGTAACTAAATAACTTTAACATTTCTTGACTATCATATTTGCAAATAAAAATTTATTGAATGTACAAGAAGTGCTATAACCTGACTTTTACAGTTTAACCGAAATCCAGCCACCAATAAGCAACTGAACGGAACCCCGAAAAGGCTGTACCAGAGCTTTCTCGGGGTTTCATATATTATATTTTTGTTACCCTTCATTAAAGGTTCTTGATGACGTAATATTTTGGCAAAGATATTTCCGGAGGAAATCAAAATGGAAAGAATGACCTACAGCAGTGGTATGAAATCATTTCAGCCGGCAATACGATGGCAAGATGCATTACCGTGTGGAAATGGGACTACAGGTGCGCTTGTATATGGAAATATAAAAAATGAACTTGTGGTATTCAACCATAAGTTATTGTGGTTGAAGAGTGAAAAGCCTGTTATGAAGCCCGTTGCACAGCACCTGGAAGAATTCAGGAGGCTCTTGCTTGAGGGTAAATACAAGGAGGCTGAGGACTTTTTTGTGCAAAAAGCTTCTGCAAATCATTCTTTGGGCAGATATCATACTGACCCCTACCAACCGGCATTTGACTTGAAAATTGATATGGGTATTAAAACTGCGTTTAAGGAGTATACTCGGTATATTGATTTTGAAACAGGAGAAGCAATAGTCAGATGGCGTGATGCCGGTGTCGGTTTTAGAAGGAAATTGTTTGTTTCACGGCAAGATGATGTTGTTTGCATGTCTATTGATTCAGATTCTGAAGCAGACATTAACTGTAAAATTGAACTATGTCCTCATGATATAGAGGTTCTGGACGGGATGGGCTCAGGTAAAGAAAAGCAGGCAAAAGTGACTTCTTTTGTTTACAATGTTGATAGCGATACTAAATGGATAACTTTTAAAGGATGCTATAAAGATGGCTCTGAATTTGGAGGGGTAGCTAGAGTTATCCCACAAGGTGGCGCCATTTTGCAAAGTAATGGAGAAATTAGTCTTTCAAACGCAAATAAAGTGCTGATAATAATAAAAATATTTGCCGGAAATAAACATGAAGGAATATTGGAAAGCCAGAGAAAAGAGATTGAGGAACTTCCCGCCGATTATGATGCGCTGCTTGAAAGACATTTATCGGAGCACAGGGAATTGTTCAATAGACTAACACTGACGCTGGAGGAAAATATACCAAAGAAAGAATATACAAACGAGCTGTTGCTTATGGAAAGCTATAGTGATCGTGTGTCTTCACAGCTTATAAAGAGGATGTTTGACTACGGTAGGTACCTACTTATTTCAAGCTCAAGGCAGGGAGGACTTCCGGCAAATCTTCAGGGCATTTGGAACGGAGATTATGATCCTGCATGGTCATCCGACTATCATAACGACGTCAACATTCAAATGAATTATTGGCAGGCATTACCGGGGAATTTGCCTGAAACAGTACTGCCGTATTTTGATTATTACGAATCAATGATTGATGATTTCAGGGCAAATGCCAAAAATGTTTATAATTGCAGGGGAATACTCACCCCTATCGCTCAAAGTACCAATGGAATTGTTACACCGGATATATGGCTGACGTGGACTGCTGGAGCAGGTTGGCTGGCACAGCTTTTTTATGATTACTGGTTGTTTACAAGGGATGATGAATTCTTAAAGAATAGGACTGTTCCTTTTCTTGAGGAGATTGCCCTGTTTTATGAAGATTTTTTATTTGAAGGAAATGATGGAAAGGCAGTATTTGCACCTTCACTTTCGCCTGAAAACTGGCCTTTAATAGAAAATTCCAGCATTGTAACAATTAATGCGACCATGGATGTTGCCATTGCAAAGGAGGTTTTAAGTAACCTTTGTGATTCATGTGAATACCTTGGAATTGGACAAGCAAATATTGAAAAGTGGAAAGATATGATAAGGAAATTACCAGATTATGAGGTGAATGAAGATGGGGCAATCAGAGAATGGTTATATCCCGGGCTAAAGGATAATTATGAGCATCGTCATTTTTCTCATATTTATCCATTGTTTCCAGGGTTGGAAATTACCTGTGAAAAAAATCCGCGCTTGCTGAATGCAGTAAAAGTTGCCATTGAAAAGCGTCTCGCTATTGGAATTCAAGCACAAACAGGTTGGTCTTTTGTATATATGGCAAGCATTTACTCAAGACTTGGTGAAGGAAACAAAGCTTTAGAATGCATTGAAATGTTGTGTCGTTCATGTGTTGGCCCAAATTTGTTTACATACCATAATGATTGGCGCAGTCAGGGATTAACAATGTTCTGGGGCTATGGCAACCCTCCTCCGTTCCAGATTGAAGCCAATATGGGTATTACTTCAGTGATTCTGGAAATGCTTGCATTCTCGGCTCCGGGGATAATAAAGATATTGCCTGCACTTCCCGATAAATGGGAGAAGGGTGAAATAAAAGGAATGCTATGTAGGGGTGCAATAATTTTGGATTTACAATGGGATTTCTCACAAAATGAAATAAATATAGCACTTTGCTCAAAAGTAAGACAGAAATTAATATTGAAGTTTCCTACAGTTCCAAAAGAAATTAAATTTGAGCCTTCAGATATTTATATAGATAATTCTATATTAGGGAGTGAATATAGGGAAATTGAACTACTGAAAAATACCAGAGCCAGTATAAGCATAACTTTATCAAAGCTTAAGAGCTAATTACAAAAAAATGAATCTACATACCCTGCTCGGGGTGGACGTTCCGTCACAGGTATAATTTTACGGGAATTCAGGTTATAATACTGTTGAGATTTTCTTTTTCACCGTATTCAATTTTCAAGGTGCCGGGTTAACACTTTTATACGCCAGGCAAGGCAGAATAGACCAAGTGTTGGCCGAATCTTTATCTACTTGCCGATTTCAGGATAAATGATATAAAAAATCCGGCGTGGACATAAGAAACTTACGACTTAAGTGTGGTATGTTATTTTAAAAATCTTTGAAAATTGGAGATGTCCAAATGATAAAAAAAAATCTTTTAAAGAATCCTTTTCAGCTTTTTATTATGATATTATTGCCCTTCGTTTTGAGTATTTCATTAATTATACTCATTCAATCAGCGTTTTTATATAAATATTTCGAAAAGTTTGCTTTAAATATGGTTGATATTCAACAAAAAACAGATTTGCAAAACCAGAACTACAATGTAACAACTATGGCTCAAACCGCTAGGGCGCTTTCTACTCAAGCTTATTTTGACGATATGATAAAAGACATTCTCTATTCGGATGTCAGTCCTGTTGATTTCTCAAAATATATGAATAAACTGCAATCTTATAAAAACATTTACCCATTTTTGCAATCTATTTATATATATAATGGTCATAATATTTATTCCAGACCCAGTGTAAATTTTGAAGAGGATGTATCTACCTTTGAAGATAAGGGGATTCTTAATATTTTATCAGATATGAAGAACTATCCCTCTCATAGCATAATTCCAAGACAAATACCGGATATTGTATCTGATTATATCAATGGTTCAAAAAAATATACTTATGTATATTCCTATATTTTTTATGATGCTCAGCTGCAAAGCGGAAAAATAGACAGAGCTATCGTTCTTAATATTTCTGAAGAATGGCTGAGTCAAAGCATTAACTCCTCCGAAAATAATAATAGTAGAGTTTTTATAATTGATCATGCCGGCACCTTGATAACAGAGGATTTGAAATACCCTATGTTATCAGATTTATCAGGTACTGAATACATAAAAGCAATTCAAGCCTCAAAGAAGCCTATCGGTAATCTCCGTATAAAAGTGGATGGAGTCGATTCATTTATAACTTATGTTACCGCCGATATATCAGGCTGGAAGTTAATAAGCATTACCCCTTATTCTTATATTACAAAAGATATTAACAGTATGAAAATAAAAACCTATATATTTGTTATTTGCTTACTCATTATAAGTATTATTACCTTCTTTTTCCTTTCACGTAGAATATATATCCCTGTAAAGTCAATTATCAACAATTATAATACTCTGGAATATGAAAAGCGCAATGAATTCTTCAGGATAAAGCAGGACTTTTTAAGAACTCTGGTTAATAATAGTGACCGTGATAAAATTGAATCCTTAAGTAATAAGTTTAATAACTACGACATTTCTCTTAGCCCTTCGGATAATTTCTTGGTGATACTTTTAAAAATTGATTTATTTTCGGACTTTTGTCTTAAATACGATTTCGACGATAGAGGACTTATGAAATTTGGGATGATGAATATAATTTCAGAGCTCATATCTCCTGCCTTCAAGAATGAATGTATAGATATCTGGGAAGATCACCTTATCGTATTATTAAACTATAGTGATTCAAATCCGGTTTCAGCAAATGAGACCTTAGTAGCTATTGCTAAAGAAATTCAAAGCAATATAAAAAAACACCTGGATGTTTCGTTATCTTTAACTTTTAGTGAAGTTTTCGACAATTTGGATTCACTGAACACTCAATACCTTAAAACCCTTGATTTATCATATTACAGGCTGATCTTCGGTCATAGTTCCCTTATTTTCCATGAAACCTTGAAACCTCAAATGAAAGATTTTAATTACCCTCAAGAAAAAGATAAACTGCTGACCGATGCATTAATCCTAGGTCACAGTGCCGATGCCAAAAATATATTTTCTGATATCATCCATCATGCTTCCCAATATAACCTTGCAATTTTTAATTCAACACTAATTCGTCTTTTTACATCAATAAATAATGTTATTAATGTAATCAATTGCAATAACGATTTACAGATAAATTTTAATTTTAACATTTATCTGTCAAAGCTTCAGAAAATTGAGACCCTGGATGAAATTGAATCCACCTTTTTCGAGTTATTTGAAAACTTATCCTCAGAAATGCAGTCAAAAAAAGATAATAAATACACAGAGATTATTGAAAAAGTGATAAATATTATAAACAAAGAGTACCCAAATCATAATCTGTCTTTGGAAAGTATTTCTGAGATAGTGAACCTGTCACCTTCCTATTTAGGACGTCTGTTTAAAAAGAACAAATTAGTTTCCATCACAGACTATATGAATTACGTGCGGCTTGAAAAGGCCAAAGAAATGATTTTTTCTTCTGAGGAGCCAATTAATACAATTATGAGTATGTCTGGGTTTTTAAGCCGCAGTCACTTTTTTACACTTTTTAAAAAGGCGTACGGAGTTACCCCAAACCAATATAGGAGTAATACCAGAACCATTGATTATAAAAACGATTTATAAAGCCAGTGATTATTTCACGTTCAAGATAAGGGAACAGAGGTGGATCTTCATGATTACATTTGAGAATCAGGTCTTTCATGCGCAGACCGCAAATACCTCCTATCTGATCCGCGTCCACGATGCAGGATATCTTGAACACCTCTACTATGGTGGCAAAATACGCCGGGCATCATGTTACGATGCGCTATTCGAGAAAATTGCTGCAGGTTATGGAAATACGATCACAGCACCGACGGATTCGAAGCTTACTCTCGACAATCTCTGCATGGAATATTCGTTCGCGGCAACGGGTGACTACCGGCATGCGCCGCTCTGTCTGCAGATGCCGGACTTCGGGTATTCCCACGATTTCCGATACCGCAGCCATATGATTTATGAGGGGACATACAGTGAAAACGGACAGACTAAAATGCCTTTTGCAAAAGATTGTGTACAGGACGGGCAATCGGGGGAAGCCGGAATTGCTACCCTTGATATAACGCTGAAAGATACCGTGTATCCGGTATATCTGCATTTGATTTACACGTTTTTTGAACAAAGTGATGTGATCACAAGGCGCGTCAAAATAGAAAACCAATGCGAAAAGGACATCTGTATTTCCAAAATAATGAGCCTGATGATGGATTTACCGGACAAGGACTACAATCTCCATACTTTCGACGGACTTTGGGTGAAAGAAAGGCATGAGAACAAAAAGGCGCTTGTATCAGGACTATATATCAACGATTCGACGACCGGGAGTAGCTCGAACCGTCATAATCCGTTCATCATGCTGTCCAAAGAGAACTGCACGGAAGACTCCGGTGAATGCATTGGTGTTAACCTGATTTATTCGGGAAATCATTACGAGGCGGTCGAAGTATCCGGTTATGGGAAAGTCCGTGTCATGACAGGCATTAACCCTTTTCAATTTGCATGGACACTGGGCAATAACGATGCTTTCTATACACCGGAGGCTGTTCTCTCCTATAGCAGGGAAGGGTATAACGGGCTCTCCCATAATATGCACAGCTTTATCAGTCACCATATTATTTCTCCGGACTGGGCGCAAAGACCCAGACCGATTCTCATCAACAACTGGGAAGCGACCTATTTTGATTTTTCGGATGCCAAACTCCTTAAGATTGCCAGAGAGGCCAAAAGTCTCGGTATGGAAATGCTTGTACTGGATGACGGCTGGTTCGGTAACCGATCAGATGATACGACCTCTCTGGGGGATTGGAAGGCCAATGAGAAAAAACTTGGCGGTACGCTCAAAAAACTTGCGGAGAAAATTAACAAGCTCGGACTGCAATTCGGACTTTGGTTTGAACCGGAAATGATCAGTGAGAAGAGCGATCTTTTCCAAAAACACCCGGACTGGGCTGTCAGGGCACCGGATCGGGAGGCATATCCCGGCAGGAACCAATTGGTGCTTGATCTGACCCGGCAGAAGTACGTGATTATATCGTATCTGCCGTTACAGAAGTGTTGGAAAGTGCGCCGATAGAATATGTGAAATGGGATATGAACCGCCATTTGTCCGATGCATATTCTGCAAGTCTCGGACAACGGCAGGGTGAGTTCTACCACCGGTTTATTCAAGGCGTCTACGAGGTGATGAACCGTATCACGACAGCCTTTCCTCAAGTTCTTTTTGAAAGCTGTTCGTCCGGAGGCAATCGTTTTGACCTTGGGATGCTGTGCTATATGCCGCAGATTTGGGTCTCGGACAACACGGATGCCAACGAAAGAACGCACATTCAGAGAGGGACGTCCTTCGGATATCCGCTCTGTGCAATGGCGGCGCATGTGAGCGCAGTTCCCAATCATCAGACGCTGAGAAGTATATCGCTCGAGACAAGATTTAACGTCGCAAGCTTTGGCGTACTCGGCTATGAAATTGACATAACCAAGCTGACGAGGGCCGAAAAGAAGGCGATATCAGAGCAAATAAGATTCTATAAAGCACACCGTGCACTATTTCAGTTCGGTACATTTTCAAGGCTTAAGTCCGATGATAATCACTGTATCTGGCAAGTCGTTTCGGAAGACAAAAAAGAGGGGATCGTCCTTTTCTATCAAAGGACCGGTATGCCGAACGCCCAGAGTGATGTCCTCAAAGTATCGGGACTTATACCGGATATGCCTTATGAGGTGACAACCCGCAGGCAATTTATGTCGATCAGACAGTTTGGTAGTCTTGCAAGCCAGGCATCCCCGGTTCCGATTACGGATGAAGGCATTATTCAGTCAGTCATTAACAAAGGCTATATGCTTGAGAGCGAAAAAGAGCAGTACCGGGTATACGGCGATCTTCTGATGCATGCAGGAATCAAGTTGGGACAGCAGTTTGCCGGAACCGGTTACAACGAACAGACACGAGTCATGGGTGATTACTCGTCACGGCTTTATGAAATCAGGGCAGTGGAGGAAGCGGAAGATTTCGGCCCGGCGTAAGTCAGCATTCTATTCGTTCAACCAAAAATCCTAATATAAGGATTTTTGGTTGAATACAGTGTTCGTCCATTTGCGGTTGGCAGAAATTATGTTCCGAGTAAATTTATGTGCTGCAAGGATACGAAGCTCATCCATGTGCTGGAAACGGGAAAATTCTAAAACAGAGGCGTCACAGAGAAAGTCTACGATTTGAGCTGAGTCGACTTTTGTTGAGTATAAATTAGTAAACTACACGCATACAAAAGGAGACAAAAATGCTCCAACAAATCGCCTGACCACAAGCATGCGGGCATACAGATCATCGACACATACAGCTACACCTACGATGCAGCCACAACATAGATTATGCTCAAAACAACAGTTCAGCCTTGAAAAACTCGCATTTTCAGACAAACAAAAAGCCCGCATCCCCTAGAGGCTGTAGGCTTATCGTTTGGAGCCGATTAACGGATTCGAACCGTTGACCTGCTGATTACAAAAAATTTTAAGGACTTTTTGAAGCGTTTTGTAAATCCATGTAAAGTCCACGGAATACGGCGTCAGCAGACTTTTTTAGTTTGTAGCTTTTTGTGTCTTTGTGCAGGTTTGAGCATAAATTATGCTCAAATTATGCTCAAGTAAATAGTTTGTAATGTGGCTTCAGAGAGGTTTGGAATAGTGGACATCTAGACCGCAAAATCGAGACACCAAGTATAATGTTCACATAGGGCTTCTTCAATCTTTTTATAACCGGTACAGCGGCATATATTGCCTTTGATCGATTGTTTGACTTCATCGAGGGTAGGATTGAGGTTGGTATCGAGAAGGCTCTTTGCGGAGATGACCATGCCCGGGGATACAGTAGCCGCACTGTACGGCACCGGCCTCAGCAAAGCAGTGGACATAGACTTCCTTTTCACGGTCAGTCAGTCCTTCCACGGTGATGATCGACTTGCCTGCAAGTGTGCTTACCCTTGGGACACATGCCTTTACCTTTTGTCCGTCGATCAGCACGGTGCAGGTTCCGCACGCGCCTTCGCTGCAGCCGTCCTTGACTGATGTTATTCGAAGGTCATCGCGCAAAAACGCGAGTAACTTTTTGTCTGATTGAGCGGTTACTTCTTTTCCATTAACCTGTAGGACAAACATACATATGCCTCCCTTATTATAATGAATGGATAATTTGTGGTCATGCTGCGCTCATAGGATTGGCATCAAATCAATTCCCGATTTTTCCTTTTCAAATAATTCTTCGATTTTATCAAAGGGAACAGGTGAGTTGAATAAGAAGCCCTGTACCCCGTCACATATCGGTGAACCCACGAATTCCCATTTAAGATTGCGAAGGCATTGAAGCTGTTCATCATTTTCTATCCCTTCGGCAATTACAATCA
>Ga0209430_1002043_pt1 | contig 13682 bp, 9 predicted proteins | sample BarGraIncub1133A_FD_184504 | JGI IMG/M metagenome (GOLD analysis project Ga0209430, IMG submission 184504) | Arctic peat soil microbial communities from Barrow, Alaska - Barrow Graham LP Incubations 11-33A (SPAdes) (version 2) | ecosystem: Environmental > Terrestrial > Soil > Wetlands > Peat... | reverse complement strand
CGCTTTTATGTTTATTGCTACCTGTCTCGTCATGCTAATGACGCCGGGGTTGGCTATTTTTTATGGTGGGCTGGTGGATAGAAAAAATGTTGTGGATATAATGTTCCAAAGCTTTGTTTCACTAGGTGTCACTACGATTCTTTGGTTTGCGGTAGGATATTCCCTCTGTTTTAGTGGGGGTGAGGGGTCTATTATCGGTAATCTTGACAAGGCTTTTATGCGGGGGATTTCTCCTTCAGATATACTGTCAGCAGATAACAAAATCCCGGTACTTGTATTTTGTCTATATCAATTAATGTTTGCAGTAATAACTCCTATTTTAATCAGTGGCGCCTTTACCAATAGGGTGCGTTTTGCTCCATATATACTGTTTTTGGTAGGCTGGCTGGTGCTGATTTATTTCCCCTTTGTGCATATGGTATGGGGTGGAGGACTGCTTCAAAAGAATGGTATATTGGATTTTGCTGGAGGTATTGTTGTTCATACTCTTGCGGGAATGGGAGCATTAGCAGCAGCATTGTTTGTAGGTAAAAGAAAGAAGCTTTCAACAGGCAATCACAGCATGCCTTTGATTGCCATCGGAGCAGGAATCTTGTGGGTAGGCTGGTATGGCTTTAATTCCGGTAGTGAATTAAAAATTGATTCAATAACAGTGTTAGCATTCTTCAATACCCATATTGCCAGTGCATTTGGAGCGATTACTTGGATGATTATTGATTGGGTCAAGGAAAAGAAGCCGAAACTGCTGGGCTTTATACTTGGTGCTCTTGCCGGGCTAGTGGTAATAACTCCAGCAGCGGGATATGTCTCGCCAACTAGCGCTGTTATTTTCGGAATATTAGCCAGTATTGCATGTTATTTTGCAATAGTTATGAAGAACAAGCTTGGCTTTGATGATACCTTGGATGTATGGGGATTGCACGGTATAGGAGGAGTTGTGGGAATTACCCTTTTGGGTATATTTGCTTCCAAAGACTTTAATGCTGCAGGAGCTAATGGCTTAATTTATGGAGGAGTGAATTTCTTTGCTAAACAGGTTATAGCTGTACTTCTTGCATCTATTTATTCCTTTGCTGTTACTTATGCAATTTTGTTTGTAATTAATAAAATAACACCTGTACGGGTATCAGAAGCAGAAGAAAATATTGGCTTGGATGAAGCACTCCATGGAGAGAAGGCATATGTAGACATGTCTAATTTTCATTGAAATATGATAGAAAAGTCCAATGCAGATGCTTTGAAAATCCAAAGACAATATAGCTATTGTATAATATAATTTAGCATAAGTTATAAGCTTTCAATCATGTTAGTTGCAACACAGAATATTAAAGCGTTTTTTTAAAGTGAAGATTCTATTGTTTTTGGTTGTGCAGGCCTTAGGTTATTATTGGATAAGCAGATTGAAGCAGGAAGAGGAACGCTAGCAGGATTTATGTTTGGCGAATTAGTGACTTTGAAGGAGACTCCTATGTTTGGAAATCTGATGTTAGCAAAGTTGGTAAAAAATAAATAATTTATACGACAAGGCCCATAAAGGAAGGTGTTACTTTGCCAGACGAAAAAAAATATCCCCATAACTACAAACACATACTGGTTGAAGGCACCCTTATTTATACCACAATCACCTTTATTGACTCAAATACTATAATCCCAATATTTATTGATACGTTTTCAAAAAATATTGGACTTGTGGGTATAGCAAACTCCCTGAGAGTTATTCTAACAATTATTCCGCAAATCATACTTGGATTTTATATAGCAAAAATAAGTAGTTTACCAAATTTTATAAGAGGGTGTATGTTTTTCTTTAGGTCCTTGCCTCTGTTGGTTATACCTGCGCTATATTTAATACAAAGCAATAATGTTCTAGTATTTGTGTTCCTATTGATATTTTCAATTATGTGGGTTGGTGAGGGTATTATAGCAATACCTTGGCTGGATCTGATAGGAAGGACTATTGGTGGAAATGTTAGGGGTAAGATGATTGGACTTCAGCAGTTCTTGGGTGGTATTGGCAGTGTTGCGGGAGGCTTTCTTATTAAGATAATACTTTCAAACGTCAATATAAGCAATAACATGAAATTCAGCATACTTTTCGGCATTGCAGGTGTTATGGGTTTTTTTTCTGTAGTAGCCATACTCCAAGTTAAGGACAAAGAAAGGGTTGTGGAACAAAATAACCAAAACATGTTAGTCTATTTTAAAGGCTTACTTTTACTTGTAAATAAAAACAAAGAATTTTTGAAAATGTTGATAATTCAGATGTTGATCAATATTCCTTGGACATTGATTCCTCTTCTAATACTGTTTTGCAAAAGGACCTTTGGTCTGAGTGATATTGAGGTTTCAAAACTCGTATTTGCACAAATAGCTGGCACCCTTGCAGCAGGACTTATATGGGGGAATATCAGCCACAAGCTAGGAAACAAGCCTGCAATTTTGGTATCCCATGTGATAGGCTTTGCAATCTCCGTTATTGCGCTTTTGAGTTTGGTTTTCAAACCTATTGGGGTTTCTGAAGTGGTTTTAATTGGAATGGTTTTTGTCAATGGAATATACACAGGTTCTTGGCTTGGCTTTTTAAACCATGTTTTAGAGATAACGGAAGGCGCCAGTAGACCGTCTTATCTGGTTTTAAATAGTATCATCGGACTCCCTCTGGTATTGTTTTATTCTGCAGCGGCCTTTACAGCAGATATATGGGGTTTTATTCCATTATTTATTGCGAGCCTAGTGTCTCTTACTGCAGCCTTTGTTTTTTCTTTGAAGCTTGAGGCATAAATAAAGGACGAATGAATATAAAAGAAGGAATTGACAATGACAAATAGTATAATAAATGTAAGTGTTTTGTCCGGCAAACAGTGGAAAGATACGGAGGGAGTTGCAATACAGGCTCATGGAGGTGGAATGCTTTATCATGGGGGTGTAGATTTCAGAGGATTACTTGAGTACAAATGGGAATTATGCTAGAATAATTATTGGTATGAATCGGGAAGCGCCAGCAATTTTCAAACGGTCTGGGTAATATTGAGGTTTCAAAACTGGTATTTGCACAAATAGCTGGCACCCTGACTTCATCGTTACAGTTCAGATGTAGGCTCAAAAAATAAGCACTCTATACAGAGTGCTTATTTACAATTATTCCAGTTTTAAAGTTATGGAATTATCGTCGAATGCATCCTTGATTCCTTGAAAAACATTTCTATTGTTTTTTAAAAATGTTGAAATGAAGCTTCTGATTTGTAGATAATATTTTGCTCCAACCTCACTACGAAAAATTCCTATGTTTAATTTTCGTTTTGCTGGTCTAATATCGGCCTCGGCTCTATTATTTGAGAACGGAATTTTAAAATCATACATGAATAGCAAATGATTATTCTTGTATTCTTCTAACCTAGTTATTAGCCTTCTTTCTTCATCTTTGTATGCATTAGTATCATAACCAGATTGATATTGTTTATTTGCTTGGTTAAGTATTTCATCATAATTTTTAACATACATAGCCAATGAATCTATATCAAAAAAGCCAACCCCATCTGCTTTTAATAAATTCTTTTGATACAATATTTCTTTTAAAAGTTTTGCCATGTCTATAGACCAGCTATGTTTAGTAAAATCCTCCACAGCTTGTAAGTACCGTAAAACATGCGCGTTACATTCAGCGTGGTTAGTTCCAAAATTATATTGAACTTTATTATGGTCATGTATCAATGTTCCAACGTAATTAGATAAAAAGCCAAGTTCCTCCATAGCTTTTTTGCTTTTGCTCTCCTGTACATATTGAAGTGTATATTTATCATCGCTGTAGTTGTGCAATTGATGGTTCTTGCCGTTAATATTAATTGGGGATTCATCAGTATGGACATAATTAGCATTATATAGTCCTTGAAGAATTTCTTCTGTAAAATTCTCCAGCTTACCAGCTAGAGAATTGCTCCAATTAACTAAGGTAGCTTTTGTTAGGTAAAAGGCATCTTTTGTAATGGCTTTTAAGAAATCAACGCTCTGATCCATTGAAGCTGGAACTCTATGAACCAAAAGCATAGCAATAGCTTTTAGTTCATTACCATATGTTACTACATTATTTTGTTCTTTAGGAATATCATATTTACCTGAATCATTGGGATAATATCTGTACTCCTTAATAACTGAAGTAATTTCAATATCTTGAACATACCTGGTAGAATATGGTTCATCCTGATTTTCAATGGTTTTATTTACATTAATAATTAAGTGCTTAACAGCTCCAGTATCAATCAATTGTTGGATTTTATAAGCATCCGTAGTACTACCTTTATGACCAGGCTGTCCGCCCTGTTTCTTTGTGGTTTCAGGCCTAGAGTTATGAATTATCTTCTTAAACCCATCTTTGCTAGACGGTTTCCCAGAATTTGAGCTATTTTTATGATTATTATTTTTCAATCGTTCAATTTCAAGGAGAAGTTTTTTATTTTCCTCATCCTTATTTTGAATAGTAGTGTTCATAGCATTAATAGTGTCATTAAGAGTTTTAATAGTGGAGGTAAGATTTTTTAGCAACCTTTCCAAATCTCCTACTTTTGAGACTACATTTTCATAATCTTTTTGATATTGCTTTTGATAATTAGAACCCATAAACACACAACTCTCTAATTGATTCGTATAGTAGAATTATACCATAAAACCCGCCAAAAATAAAGCTGAAACGCTTATATTTAGCGGGTTTTAGCTTGATTTTTAGTGGACTTTTTCACGGGATTCCTAATGCTTATTTTAATGTTTAATAGTTATATTTTTGCCGATCCTTATAATGAAATATTACTAATTTTAGAATGAATACATCTGAACTGTAACCTTCATCTATGGCATAGTTTAAATTCATTTGCCTTAGTTTTTCATTTGCGGTATAATGAACTATTAATATTTACAGGTGATTAGATGTATAAGGTATTGATTGTTGAAGATGAAATACTCGTGCGAATGGGCTTGAAGAATTCAATCAATTGGGCAAAGTACGACATGATGGTTATTGCAGATGCACCTGATGGTAAAAAAGCGCTGGAATTCTATGAGCGCTTTAAGCCGGATATTGTGATCACAGATTTAAAAATGCCTATAATGGATGGAATGGACCTTATTTTAAACATTAGAAAAAAAGACGCCAATACAAGGATACTAATACTTACTTGCATTGAAGAATTCGGTGCTGTACACAATGCAATGAAATTGGGTGTATCGGGATATATTTTGAAACTTACCATGACAACGCAAGAGATGGAAGATGTTTTGGAAAAACTGAATGAAGAATTAGTTTCTATGGGTGTTTCTAAGCGGGGAACCTCAGGCGTGAACGAAAATGTCATAAAAGAAACTATTTTTAAAGACTACCTGTTTAACAATTTATTCAAAGAAGATCAATTCGGGCAGAAGTTAAAAGGTTTAAAGTGTAGGCTAAATCCAGAAAACCTAATTATGAGTCTTCTGGAAATCAGAAATTATGATAAGCTTACAAATAAATTCATGGATGGCAGAGATCAATTAATGAGAACCTCCATAATGAATGTTTTTCACGAAGTGCTCACAAGCTATGGAAGAGGCGAGGTGTTTCAGGACACAGAAAAGAGATACGCCTTTATTTTCAGTTTTTCTGACATGGTTAGTGAAATTACGATAAACGAAAAACTCTATGAAATTATGGATCGGATAAGAAAGATGATGAGTACGTATTTTGATATTCAAGTGAGTTTTGGTGTTAGCTCAATGAATAGCGGATATAAAAATCTGTCGAGTATGTATGAAGAGTGTAAAAAGGCATGTGAATTGATGTATTATAAAGAGAATGAATTGAGCCTTCGCTGGAGTGAAAAAACGGAAAACTTCTTTCTTGATTCAGCTGTGAAAAAGTTGAAAGGGATTGCTGATCAATTATATTCTAAAAATTTAATTGATGAGACCCTGATGACACCAATGAATGACATGCTAAAGGATCTTTTAGACAAATCCAAACATTTAAGCAGAGAAAACACCGCAAGAATTATTATACAATTAATGGAATGGCTGATAGAAGAAATGAATTTCAAGAGAACTGAAAAAATAAATACCCTCATAGGGGCTTTCGGTTTTATTAATTCTGCTCAAACGATTGACGAGGCATTGAATATATTTACCGACATAATTATGGAAATAAACAAAAAAATGGGCAGACAGAAATACCTGAGTAAAGGGGTAAATGATTGTTTACAATACATTCAGCAGAATTACTCCAGTGGAATTTCGATTAAGGATTTGTCAGAAAGATTGGGATTCACCCCGAACTACCTCAGTAATCTTTTTCGAAAAGAAATGGGTATATATCTTCTAGATTATATAAACAAATTGAGAGTAGAAAAGGCTAAAGAGCTTTTAAACAATACAAACATGAAATCTTATGAAATTGCTGAAAAGGTTGGTTTCAAAGATGACAGCTATTTTAGCCGTGTATTTAAAAAGTTCACAGGATTAAGGCCGAATGAATTCAGACGGGTCAAATTACATGATGACTCGGAGGGCAATATTCAATGAGCTTAATTGAACAGTTTAAAGGGAAAAGCCTCCATCCAAAATTCAAGACAAAGTTGGTATTATCTTTTATGACGATCATCTTTCTAATGATGATCGTTAGTTATCTATTTGTCTATTATGGAATATTAAATATTTTCGAAAGCCAAACAGAACAATTCACACTGGAACAATTCAGCCGGGTTGACAGCAATATAGGCAATCTGAAAAATAATGTAGATAGAATAATAAAAATGACTGTCATTGAACCAGACGTACAGGTATGGTTGAGTAATGATTTTACAAGTCAAAAGGATGAGATAACTGCCAAGAATAACCTGCTAAAAAGACTCACCTATATTTTAGACAATAACTCATATATTGATTCTATTTTTATTTATGGAAATAATGGAGAGATTTTTTGCGCCATACCCAGTCAAAATATTTATTACAATGATGTGGGAAAAAAGAATACCTTTTACAACCCGGAAAGGTTTAATAAAGTTTTTTCACAGCGTATACCCACTTGGATAGGAGCTTACAAACCGGATTTTAGCTTTTTAGATTTTGATTCATCTAGGCTTACTGCACATTATTCCATGTCAGATGCAATGCCATTTTCTTCGATTGATAATTATGAACAGAAAGCAGTGCTGGTTATAAATGTAAACGAAAAGTATTTTTCAACAATATTTAATACTCCAAATGCCACACAATCAAATGGATTGATGTATGTAACCAACGAAGATGGAATGATAATTTCCCACAGCGATGAAAAAAAAATTGGTGAGAAAAGCAGTACATATCCGCTCATTAATACAAAAAAACAGATGGATAGCCTTATCATCAGCAGAAATGAAGAGAAAATTCAGTTGATTTATTACAGACTTCAAAATCCTGGTTGGATACTTATTAGAGAGCAGCCCTTCAATGTTTTTATCAACAATATCATAAAGCTGAGAATGACACTTCTGATTGTAGCGCTCATAAGTCTTCTATGTGTATTTCTCGTCTCATTGTACTGGATATACCAAATCACCAAGCCTCTTGATCGTCTCTTAAGTGCCATGAACCAACTGAGAAAAGGGAAACTTGGTGTAAAATCCGAGATAAGTAGAGGAAATGAATTTGATACCCTCGGAAATCAATTTGATTTAATGTCAAAAAGCATTGTCTCTCTGGTCGAGGAGGTAAAGACAAAAGAGGTCGAAAAACGTAGGCTGGAAATAGAAACATTACAAGCTCAAATAAATCCTCATTTTCTTTACAATACGATCAATACAATAAAATGGATGGCGATCATAGCTGACCAAAAGAATATTTCAAACAGTCTTTCGGCTCTCGGAAATCTTCTACGGCCGGTCTTCTCAAATCATTCGCCAGAATGTACAATTTTCGAAGAAATAGATTATGTCAACAACTATATAAAACTGATGAACTGTAGGTTTGGAGAATGTATCCAAGTAAAAATTGAAGTGCCAGAAGCTATTGAGAAATTTATTATACCTCGTTTCATATTACAGCCCCTACTTGAAAATTCTATTGTGCATGGAATTTCAGACTCCGAAAGTGGTATTAATATTGAAATTTCAGTTGTTGAAAGGGTTGATTGCATCGTTATACGGATATGTGATAATGGTAAGGGTATAAATCAAGAAGTGATTTTGGAAATAAACCAATCATTAGTTTTCAATACCATTGAAAAATCATCATCCACGGAATCGATAGGAGTTTCGAATGTAAATAGAAGAATAAAACTTCAATCAGGTGAAAATTATGGTATTAGCATTGAAAGTGAGGAAGGGAAGGGAACCAGAGTTGAAATTAGACTGCCCCTCAAAACGAGCATTAATCCAAAAATCGTTGATTAGTACCGGAAATTCTTATTTTATAATAATCTTGTAAAAAATCTTTTACTTCTGTGCAATAAATAATTGATTTGTTCATTTGTTCATCTTGCATGTCGGATTATAATTAACATATCACTTGGCAGTAGATTTCTTACAATCTTTAATAATAAGAAGTTTAGGTTGTTTGCCACTAAAAACGATTTTATGGAGGCAAAAAATGCATATTGAACGGACTCAAAGGGCAAGCAATAAAGTACCATTCTCACTTAGAGGCAAAACGTTGTCTATGGAAACGACACTGTCACTTATGGTTGCCCCATTTGTAATATTTATTCTTGTATTAAATTACCTTCCGCTTCTCGGGTGGTCGATGGCATTTGTAGATTATAGTCCAGGTATTAGTATATTTAACAGTGAATTTGTAGGCTTTCGGTTTTTCAAAGAGGCACTTTTATATACAGCTGATTTTCCAATTTCAATTTTGAATACATTTGCAATGAGTATGTTGGGAATTGTTTTTTCTGTTGTTCCAGTGATCCTAGCAATTCTTATTTCAGAAATTAAAAATGATAAGTATAGAAATATACTACAGACTGCCACCTCATTACCGAACTTCATGTCATGGGTTATTGTTTATTCCGTTGCATTTTCCTTCTTCGCTCAGGACGATGGCATCATAAATACCTTTTTGATGCACTTTAACATTATAAGTACACCAACTAATTTATTAGGAAATAAAGATATTGTATGGTTTTCTCAGACCTTTTTCTCTCTTTGGAAAACAGCCGGATGGACTGCAATAATATACCTTGGTGCTATTGCAGGAATTGACTCGGAACTTTACGAAGCTGCCAGAGTGGATGGTGCCGGGAAAATCAAACAAATAATTCATATAATGATACCCGGAATCATGCCTACTTTTGTAGTAATGCTATTCTTACAAATTGGGTGGATGCTTGGTGGAACATCCTTTGAGCAAATATACGTATTCCACAACGCTTTAGTGCATGACAAAATTATGACTTTGGATTATTATACATACCAAATGGGTATGAAAAATCTTAACTTTTCACAAGCAACAGCAATGGGTATGTTTAAGACAATTGTCAGTATTGTGTTGCTATTTATAAGTGGGCTCGCATCAAAGAAGCTAGTTGGGAGATCAATTATATAGGAGCAGTATTCAGTAGGCAGTAAGCGGAAGTCAGTAGGCAGGATGTTTGAAATTAGATTAAATTATAAAATCGATGAACCGACGGATGGAGGAAAGATATGAAGACCAGCTTAGAATCAAAGATAGCACAGATATGTATTGTTATAGGCCTTACAATTGTTGCACTGATATGTTCATATCCATTTTATTATATACTTATTTACTCGGTAAGTATACCAAGTGAAGCCGTGAGGGGAGTATATTGGATACCGGCCGGATTTACGATGCAGAATTATATAGAAATATTTAGGCAAAACGATATTTTGCATGCAGCATTCATATCGGTATCTAGAACGATACTTGGAACAGCATTAGGTGTTTTCTGCACATCATTATTTGCATTCCTTCTGACACAACAGAGGTTGAGATTCAGAATGGCTATTTACAGACTCGTGGTTGTTACAATGTTCTTAAATGCCGGTTTGATACCATGGTATGTGACGATGGTCAAGCTGGGATTTAAAAATAACTTTTTGCTATATATTATACCAAGTGCAATAGGCGCCTTTTACCTAATACTTGTTAAGACCTATATGGAACAAATCCCTCCAGCACTTCAAGAAGCAGCGATGATCGACGGAGCGGGTCCATTCAAGATATACTACAAGATTATTTTTCCAGTCAGTATGCCGGTAATTGCAACAATAGCCATATTTATGGCAGTAGACCAATGGAACACCTGGCTTGACAACTTCTATCTGGCAGACATTGCTCAACTTCAGACTTTGCAGAAACTTCTTTTGGGGTATCTTGCAGATCAACAGGCTATGGTAATGAGTGCGATGTCAAAAATGCAACAGCAATCCAGCAATTCTGTAAAAGTTACACCTACTTCAATCAGAATGACCATTACCATGGTCGTAATGCTCCCTGTACTTCTGATATATCCAATCTTTCAGAAATACTTCGTCAAGGGAATAATGATTGGTGCCGTGAAGGGCTGATTCCTGCAAAAGTAGGGCCTGTACAGATATAATAACTAACCTAGTTTTCTGATCCTTAAGTGGGTTTAGAATAAATAAAAAATATGGAGGATGAAAAGATGTCAAAGAGGCTTAAGCGCGTAGCAGTGAATGTGGTATCTCTGGTTATGGCACTCCTGCTAATAATGGTTCAAGCTGGATGTGGCGGTAATAGTACACAATCATCGGCAACAGACACTGGAACAACAACTTCTACCGGTGCTTCTTCTACTGAACCGGCCAAGGAAACACCGGTAACACTTAAAATTCTATTTGGATTTACGATGGGAGCGGCACTAAATGGTGTACAGACCGATCCAGTTGCCAAGGAAATAGAAAAGCAAACCGGCGTGATCATGGATGTAATGTCGGGCAACGCAATAACTGATCTTCCAGGAAAAATTTCTACATTGATTGCAACAAATGATTTACCTGACCTAATTTATCTTGGCCAGTCCGACCTCATGGCAAAGGCTGTTTCAGCTAAACAACTGATTCCACTGGATAGTTTGATAGAAAAAGGGGGCCAAAATTTCAAACAGAATAGTACTCTGATGCTTCAATTTGCAAAGCGCTTCATGAGCAATGATAAAAATGGTAAAAGTGATGGAAACACTTATCTGCTGCCTCTAGGCGCAGGAGTAGTTGATTATAATGCTATAAAAGGAAATTATATGCCATCCATAAGATGGGATCTATATAAAAAACTTGGATATCCCAAAGCGGAAACCCTTGCGGACTATGTTCCAATAATGCAGCAATTGATGAAGCTTGAACCCACAAATAAAGACGGCAAAAAAACTTATGGAATGGGTGCTTACTTCGGAGATGGACAGTGGGCGGGTGATTTCCAAATATGGGCGGGTACGTCTATGTATGGACAGTGTCCTGCTGATAATTTCTCAATGATATTGAAAAGTCTGGACGATACTTCGTTTTCACATTATCTGACCGACAAAAGTTCAAGCTTCTACAAGTTTTTAGATTTTTTCAATAAGGCAAATAGAGCCGGTGTATTGGATCCTGATTCGTTCACAATGAAACAGGCAAACTATACAGAAAAAATGCAAGCTGGAAGATATTTGTTTGCAGCTCTCGGAAGTGATAGCGATGGATTTAACACGACAATGCTTCAGCAAAATATTACAGATAAAGCTTTCGGACGTCTGCCTATTCCTGCTGATAGTACATCTGCACTTATAACATGGGATATTCCACAAGGAAATGCTAGCGGTGGATGGGCTATATCAACAAATTGCAAGTATCCAGAAAAAGCAATGAAGTTACTGGATTATCTTGCAAGCTATGATGGCGTTGAAACTATATATAACGGAGTTAAGGGAGTTAATTGGGATATGGTCAATGGGAAGCCTGCGATGAACCAGGCAACTCTTGATGGCTTAATTAAAAATCCTGATTATTCAATTACAAGTGGCGTTGCTAAATATTCACAATGGCCGTTTCTTTCAGGAATGAGCAAAGACCCGAGATATGATACGTTCATGAACTTGAGAAATGAACCGGATGCATTAGTATCCCAATTAACCGCAATAGACAAGGAACAATGCGCATACTATAACATCAAGCTTCCGATAGAACTGGTAACAGGCAAATTTAAGACAGTACAGCAATATACACCGGAGCAGGCATTTATGTCTAAGCTGCCGAAGGATCTACAGGATAAAGCAAATAAGATAGACCTTTACTATTTTAACAATTACCTCAAAATGGTACTTGCTAAAACAGATGCTGAATATGCAGCAGAACAGGATAAGTTTATAAAAGGTGTAAATGATTTGGGTTACGAAACAGTTGTCTCATGGTACAACACGGAAAGAGACAGGGTATTACCAACATTAAAGAAATAGTCAGGTTATTGTAGTGCAAGGGCTATACTATAGAGAAGTGAATTTCTACAGTATAGCCCCTTTTTCATGACTTTCTGTATTGAAGAGGAGTCAATCCGCTAAGCTTCTTGAACACATGGCTGAAGTACTGGCTGCTGGGGAAGTTTAGCTCGGTTGAAATCTCAATAATGGAAAGGGTACTGGAGCGGAGCAGCTTTTTTGCTTTATCTACCTTCAAATGTTGATGATATTGAATGATTGTAAGACCGGTATCATTTTTGAATATTTTGTCCAAGTAGCGTGGGTTTAATTTTTGTTTCTTGCCTATTTCAGAAAGAGTCAATCTGCGTTCTAAATTCTCAGAAATATATATAGCGGTTTCCCAGGCTATTTTTGAGTACTTGGCTTGATTGAGGTATGCGTCAGAGCTTTTTTTCGTTTTGAATGCTCGAGAAATTTCAATAAGCAACTGGATAAATAAAAACTTAATATTTATCTCTGAAAAAGATTTCAAAAGCATATGTTCACGAAAAATACATTTATAAAGACTCTCAATACTTTTTGTAGAAAGAATATTAATTTGTTTGTTCATGAAGGAGATCAACTCTTTCACCTGCTTGTATAAAGCATTATTTTGTGTAGAATCAATCGAGAAAGCGACCGTAAAAAAAGTGAAATTACCATTTTCGCAGGTGCTTGATTGTTCATTGTCCTGAAAAAAGATATCTCCCGCTTTCAGTTGGATTTTAACATCATTAAAAAACATATTTGTGGCTCCATCTGTAAAAAAACACAGCTCAAAATCTTTGCTGCTGGCATTTAAAAATGACCATCCTGTATTTGACCAAAATTTAGCATCAGTGATTTTTACTAAATGGAGATTATTTGTTAATACCATAATAAGCTTATCAATATAGCCAGATAGGTTTACTTTCACATAACTCACCTACACCTTCATATAAGTCGATAATACGATTATAGCGCGTAAGTCGAAAAAAATCAAATTACAATTGCGTACAATTATTACGATAAAGAACGAAATTTTCTTCAGAAGATTTATAATTAGATTGTAAGAGCGTGACAGAGGATTCAGGATGAAAGGATGGGTTATTATATGAGTATGAATAAAGTTCCGAAGAATATTCAAATTGCAATTGATTTTACAGAAACATTCAAAGAATATGAACATTCGCATATTGCGATAAGAGAGGCAATGTGTTTGAAGGCACAATTTCCTGCAGTGCTTCTTCCAATCGAAGGGACTGATTTGTTTGCCGGTAAGGTACAGTATGCC